>Ga0247778_1000030_pt1 | contig 249972 bp, 252 predicted proteins | sample UWRJL049202B5_FD_179939 | JGI IMG/M metagenome (GOLD analysis project Ga0247778, IMG submission 179939) | Plant litter microbial communities from Arlington Agricultural Research Station in Wisconsin, United States - UWRJ-L049-202B-5 | ecosystem: Environmental > Terrestrial > Plant litter >...
TTTGTATTTGCGATATTATCTGGATTATGTTTTATTTAATAATTATATTTTAGGGCTTTAATTTATTTTCATTCTTGGTTTTGGTGTGAAATACCTTAAAAACACGGACTTTTGAGGCCGGGCTCGTTATTATGATTCCAGGCGCCTGCATACGCGATGCTTTGAACAAAGTCACACTGGCTCTGCTCATTCAACTACGACCAAAAGTTTTCATGATACTCTTCGGTAGGAAATCAAATGTTCAGATAGGTTTCACAATATCTAATAATAACATCATTTACATTTTCTTAGTTTTAGGATTTTTAAAGAATCCATTCTACGTCCTATGTGCTACAGGAAAATCAGCCCCCGTATTGAGGGGTTGCAGCGACAGTTTCGCTAGATTTCTAGGCTATGTCCGCTGATTACGGTGGTCGAATAAATTTGCGGCCTCCAATACGTGGAAAGAATGATAGAAATGAAAATGTTGCTTTCGAGTTTGATAGTAAATACCTCAAAACAGTGTGGATGCGGACCATTGCCTTGAATGCCATCCACAGAAATTTTCGAAAAACCAAAAGCAAAGAACCCAGTATTAAAGGATGCTCAAAACCACAGTACTGTAAATAATTCCAGGTTTGTTCGCCAAAACTCGCTACCCCTTTTACTACCCCGCACTGGATCTTGTCTTGACCCCGCATTCAAAGGTCGGCAACCAAAGATCAACTTCATTTTATACACCAAGCATATGGTGCGATTTATTTTAGGAAATAGCTTTGAAAGGTAAATATATATATTTTTTTCCGGAATAGGTATGTTCAATCCAATCTAATGCACTGCTTCTTTCCAGAATTCTAAGTGCAGAAGTGCCGCAAGTGAGTGAACTCTGCGAGTAGATGTGGAACATAGTTACCCCCTCATTCCCTACCCGCAGGAGCTCGTGCGAAGAGATCCAATATTTGTATTGAAAAGAATCAAGCCAGAACACACAAGAGCTCTTGAACAGTACTCAAGTCTCTGATTCAAATGCCGACCAAGTCGGACTGGCAGAATAGCTGAAGGGAAACCTCCGCCGCAGAACATGAGTCTCTAGGGAAATCACTAATACGGAAAATATGCAGAAGAGCTCATGAGTCTTCCAAAATATTATGCTGGAGATAACTCTAACGACCATTCACCGCAGAGATTCGGTCTCGCCAACGCTACCTTATCCAACGTCCCAGCTGATACGCGGGGACAAGACCCAAGTCCAGTATAGGATGAGCTAGAGTTATTGCTCACACATAATAGCGGACTTCCTTTTCACACAATGATGATCCACCCTGAGATCAATTATTCTGCCACCTCTGATCTCCCAAAGCAATCAACCTATTAAATAGCTCATCTCTCTCCGGAACAGCCGTAAACCACGAAGATTTGTCGTCCTGATCAACAATCTCCAGGCTGCCCAGCAACTCCGTGTCCTTCGACCACTCTGCAGCCTTCTCAGCGGGCTTATTCGAAAAAGCCGCTGTCCGCTTCAACCGGCGGATGTTCTTCAGCAGTATCGACCACTGTACATGACTCTCGTCCACCATATTGAAGGTTCCGTCTCTACCACGGTGATCCTCGGACACGAAGAGCAAACGTGCTTTTGAACTCTCCGACATCGTTCCCGAGATGATCGGATTAGAGATGTAGAGCCAGCCTTTCTTCCCACGAAACCGAACCTTGAACTCCGCTGGCCCTGCGTAGATAAGATTCTTTGCATTCTGCAACACGCCGAGATAACGCTGTGCTTTTTCCGAGCCCGCAGCTGCCCGGATATGGTCTGCTGCAAGTTCTGTCTCGACGATCCCTTTCATTGAAGCTTTGGAGCCGCTCTTGAAGACGTGCATGAATTTCGCAAGGTGGGGGTGCTTTACAGGCTCGTCCTTTTCGTCATCGGCTCCGTCTTTTTCAGCGGCAACGAACTTGCCTTGGAGGTCTCTATGTTCTCGCATTGGCTCAATCGCCCTCGCGATCTCATCGGGCGAAGCATTAAGGGGGACTTGATCCACGTCAATATCTGGTAGCTTGTTGGCGTCGGTTGACTTTGTGGTTGGCACGGGAGGCAAGGGGCTGCGATTGACCTCTCCCATGCGGAGCAGAGTCAAAGTTATCTGACTGTTAGTTGGAACCCCTCGGAAGATATTGCTATCACTGAATCAGCAAATTTTCAAAGGCAGCAAAGGGCTCTCTACTTACTTTTTGGGCTCGATCATCTGCGTCCAGTTAGGAAATCTTTCGTTGAGTATGGCTAGGGCTCGCGAAATAATTGGTTCCCCAAAGATACCAAAACCGATGGCGAAACCTGTACTTTTGTACACCAAGTATTGAGGCACCAGGAGCGACGTCAGCAATAGCGGTAAAAGAATAGCTTCAATTCTGAGAAACGACAGACGGGAAAATGGCGGAGTTGGTGAAACTGCACTGTCACTTTTCAACAATTGCATCAGAACTTTCGAGGTCTAAGCACTTACTTCGCAAACCGTTCCCAATCATCGACAACCTCTCCCAATATATGCGGCGCTGCTTTAACAACAGGCTCAACAAACCGAGGTTGTATCTTATCCCACATCAAACTCTCCATTGGCGCTTTGGTCATACTTTCGCCGGACTTTTCCGTTGCATGGCCGGGCGCCGAACCTGCCTCCTTCATGGCTTTCAATCCGTTCTGGATGGGCTTGGGTACTTTGCCCTGGAGAGGATTCCCTTCTTCATCGCTGTTATCGTGCATTCCTGAACTTCGGGCCATAAGATGACGGATGTTAGTGACGAAGCTCGAAGCCCTATCATAGAGTCAGTAAGCGTGGTTGCAAGTCCTCATGAGAAGCAAGCCCGCGAGGACAGAGGAAGAGGGATCGTCACTCTTCATCTTTTGCTTCACCTGTAGCTTTTTCTGGAGCACCTGTTATAGTATCAGTGGTACCGAGCCGGCCTGCTGGTGCTTCTTGCAATCCGCCTGTGCCTATATTGACCAAAGCGATAGGTGCCGGCGGGAAAAGAGCATCGCGAGCCTGCTCAGACGCTACGATCACCATCAGTGTTCCCAACATAAGAGGGACCAGCAAGTCGAGACTCCATCCCAGTGTATACGCCTGAGATATTCAGCCAGTTATCTTGAGAAGTGTTTCACACAGCACTCACGATGCAAAAAGCCCCTGTTCTGTGTGTTTCCTTCCAAGACCGCAAGCGCGACATTTGCCTCCCAAAACTCGTCAATCTTAGCACGATACTCAAATACGCTCGCTCCAAGTGCAATACCCCTTTCGCGGAAGCGTTATCGTCATTCCAAGTCTCAGTCAAGTCGAGACCTCGGGACCCTCCCGGTGGCATTGCCTGGACATCAAAAATATCCTATTCAAAATACGTCAACCGATCCTTCAGTTCCAAGACGCCTTCGGTGTTTTTCGGCATGCTCACCTTGTTGAATCGCCTAATCATAGCGAATAAATCTTCATTGCGTATACCCCCAATCAGCGTCCCATGCATCTCGGGAAGTTTCTTGTGCCATCCAAGATCTCGCACTTCTGTTGCGAGCGGCTGCTGCGCTTCACCTTTGTCTTTGGGCTCTTGGTGTGCTAGGTCATGGCTATCTGCTATAAAACTAGCACCTATTTCCCTTTTGAGATTGGTGATTTTGTTGATGGTGTTTTGGGGGTTTAGGGTTGGTAAGTCATGTGAGGTCAAAGGGTCTAGAGCTGTAACAAGAGGGCGTTCTTGTGGGTCTTCAACAAGAGGATCGGAGGGTTTCGGAGTAGCCATCTTCTCGAAATCACTTTGCTGTTGCGACGAAGATTCCGAGTTGGTGAAAAGTTACCGCAAGGCTTCTCATGAGGTCAACCATATCCACCGAACCTCATAGCTGTAGCTATATACCCATTACCAGCTGCATTGCCCCTTGGCCAAAAAGGTGCATATTTCCACTACGTACTTGGACCCTTGACAAGGATGAGCGCTATCCGCGATGACAGCACAATAGCTCTCGTCCAATCAGAAATTGTCCCCTCGTCTTCCGATGCAAGAAATAGCTGTCAGGGGATATTCAGAACGCCACAACGCGTCAGATCTCAATAAAGAGCTCGAGATTCAATCCAAGTTGTTTCATTATTGATACTCATTATAAATGTGGATATGCAAAAAAATTGCGGGTGCGGGGTCGTGCCGGAGTCATGGCACTCTGAACCCCTGTATGACAATGCGGTCATGACCTATTGCAAATATCAACATCAACAATATTCTTCTCCAAATATCATTAAGCGTATTCCTTTCTCTGACGTACCTCAAATTTAAGCTCTCCACACCCACACAATAAAATCACCCCTCCATCCCTTCCGTACTCACACCAAACCCCCTTGGTCATCAACTCAAAATGAACACAATCCACCTCCCCTTCCGCCTTCTCACCTCCCGCCCCCTCTGTGCACTCAATCAATCTCGCCACTATGCCGCCATCCTAGCAGACCAAACAAAGAAAAATAATTCGCCAGGGCAACAAAATACAGCAGCTCACGAAACAGCAGCGACGAAAACAAGTCATGAAGAGAGTGAGGGGCAGCATCCAGCAAAGAGACCTGATCCGCAGAAGCCGCCTACCAAGAGCACGGGTATTCAACCTGAGGGGCCGGATGGGAGGGCGAGGGATGCGAAATGAGGATTGATGGGATTTTCTGGGGGATGAATGATGGGAGGAGAGAAACGGAACCGACTCCGGCTCTGAGAATGTGTATTTCTGAGGCGAGCGTGATGGTGCAATGTCATTTTGTTATTAACGGGAGAAGGTTTTCCTGTTGGTCGGGAGCAATAGAAACTTTCCGGTATATAGTGAGTAAATATAGAAAGGAACTGACAATCATGCAACGGAGGTTATTGCCATTGCTATATAGTAGAGGTAAAGCACAAATAAATAGCGCAAAAGATAATCGGGAGGGCATCATCAACTTCGAAGCAGTTCTCCCATGCAAATATCCAGAATGAGGGTTTCCAATTATACTCGCCGCTGCAGTTTGACGGTGGTCGCGGTCGGCACGCTAAAGGAGAAAAGCGCGAATGGACGAACGATCAAACGTGGGGGAAGTTCAGCTTGAACAACAATTCCATAGCCAAGAATACACGTATTGTGTGAAAGTGTAAACAAAAGCATCAACTATACCATATTTCCTTCACGCCGAACAATTTGTCAGCCAGGGGAGTAATCAAGCGTATCCTGCTGATGCAATACGACGCGGACATTGAGTAAAGAATACGCATTAGCGACAGTTTCTAAATTGTACATATAGCTTCAGGAGGAGCTTCCGGTCAGAGTCGGACGAGCTTACCTCGTTACTCTGTAGGTACCTAATAGCCAACTGCTTTCATCTGATGTACAACGTGCCACGTACATCGGACAAAATTCCGTAAAATTCCGTAAAATCCCGTACCGTACCTGAACAGCGCATGTCAAACTCGTGGCTGGCTGGTATTACAAAGAATATCGTCTTCCACGATCCTTACTCGCGGGTTCGGAACTATAAGTTGCATGAAAATTTCCCAGTCTCCAGAGACTCGGGACTTGGAGTCACAATTCGTCCCGATACCTATGTATGTTCGATCTCGCGTTGCACCTGCCGAAGTCCAGCCCTTGTCGACTTTCTGCACAAGCTCCGTGCTCCGTCTCCGCAGCGGCTGCTATTGGCCCTTGTTCCCCCCTTGTGTCTCTCGGCCTCCTCGCGCTTTCGCTCCGCCGACAACCTCCATGAATTGATGGAAGAAAGCACATCTAATCATCACCCTGACCAATTTCCACGCCGATGTACCATGGGTTATGGAGCGTGGCTTGCATAAATGTAGGTGCGATTCGCAAAAGATAATTATAAGTATTCAACCTCATTCCTTTGTGACTGTCCATGAGAAACCGCCTTCAATACTACTTCAAGATCTAGAGCTTGGTCAGCCCATCAGTCCAAGAACCACGCAACACTTATAGAACTGGCACATTTCAACATGTCCTCATCTACAGTATGTTCTCCTCTTCTCTCTACTGCCTCATATACTAACATCGTCGCAGGCAATGCCTTCCAAAGGCCCCTACCCTCCTACCGTGGCTGGACTGGGAGGTACTCCCACCACCAACCTTGACGACCCCATAACCTCTGTCTTCCTCGTCCTCTTCATCATGATGGCCGCTGTACACATGACCATCCTCCAAATCAATAATAGACGCGGGAAAAAGTTCCTCATGAGCGGCATGTTATTTGGTTTTTGTATGGCGAGGATAACAACTTGTACCATGCGCTTGGTCTGGAGCACACATCAACACAACATCTCCGTGGCCATTGCTGCCCAAGTTTTCGTCGCCGCGGGAGTCATTCTTCTGTTCGTTATCAACTTGATCTTTACACAACGCATTCTGAGGGCCAGCCATCCGCATTGGGCGTGGGCAAACTGGTTCTCGGTCGCCTTCAAGCTATATTACGCCTCGATCGTTTTCATGTTGATAGCACTGATCACCTGCACCGTGCAGTCCTTCTTCACGCTTTCCCACAACACTAGACGAATTGATCGAGACGTTCAGCGGGTAGGAGGCACCTACTTCGCCGTCGCTGCCTTTCTTCCCATCCCACTCATGCTCCTGCTCGTCATATTACCAAAGAGTTCTCGCACCGAGAAATTCGGCCAAGGCCGCTTCAGGACTAAGATCTACGTCGTAGCAGTTTCCGCTCTGCTTCTCTCACTTGGCGCCTTCTTCCGATCAGGCACAGCTTACGTGCCGCGGCCAAGAGCCAACCCAGCTTGGTATCACAGCAAAGCCTGCTTCTACATCTTCAACTTCACCATTGAACTCCTCGTTGTAGCCTTGTATGCGATTATCAGAGTCGACAAGCGCTTCCATGTCCCGAATGGAAGTCACAAGCCTGGAGATTACAGCGGTACGAATGCGGAGATATCACGCAAGCCTAGTCTGGTGGAGAGAGTATTGAGCGAGGAGGAAGTCTTTGATGATGAGGCGCCCCAGATGGAGAAGGCGACTATGAATCTAGATGTCGAAGCTAACGCTGGTATGGCGGAATCTACGCCGGCGGCAACGTCCGCTACGAGGTGAAGGGGTACGAGGTGATTGTGTAACATACATTGAATCTTGCATATTTTGGGATTTGGAGCGTAGATAGCATTTGTTTTGGCATATACCCGATGGTGTTAGCATAGCGTATTCGCAATAGTAATTATCATGATGCATCAACTGTTCCTCCACGTCGTATTTCAGGCTTCATCATCTCTTCTTCCTAGTCCTGTCATCTGCAAGTGCAATGGGAGCAACTCGATGTTTTACTCGGTAGCTCTTTCCCTAACTTATCATTACAAGTTTTCGGAAATCCAATTCATAAAATGCGAGTATGACCTCTAGGATGAATCCTGAAATATCGCCTTTGATTACTAGGCATCCAAGAAGCGGCTCCCAGCGGCCGCCACTATCCACATGAGCTTATCCCCGATTAGTTATACAACCCCATATTTTATCCTTACTTCAAGCCTCATTTAAAAGAATGTCAGACACGGGAGCCTATTCTGGGCCCTTGTGCATTACTCCACCAACCAACAAGTGTTGTCATCCAGGCTGCAGGATTCTTTTCGCGATAAGCCACGTTGCGCGAGGGCTTAATTCAGCTTCAATGCCGCGTTTAAATCTCATTTCATGTTCCATTGCCTTATAAATTATTGGGACAGATGATTTTGTTGCTGGATTGAAAACAATGGCGCAACCGCAACTTATCAACAACCCCCTCCCCCACCGCATCACCCCCGTCCTCTCAGGCATGAACCTCATAATCCCAAATCTCTATCTCGGCGAGTAAGTTTTCCTCTCTTATCCATTCCATTTTCAGTTTCACACAAATTTAATTTGAATAAATAGCATCCTTTCAACCTACAACACCGAAAACCTCCAAGAGAAGAACATCACACACGTCCTCTCACTGATCGACCAACCTCTCCCCAAATGGCTACGCGAAAAATATGCTGAACTGAATATAACACACACAGAATTCTGTATTCAAGATGATGAGCTGGAGGACATTCTCAAAATCATGAAAGAAGCAACCTCCCTGATCTCCTCCACCATACCCAAAAATGAGGCAATACTAGTCCACTGTGGTCTAGGCGTCTCCCGCAGTGGGAGCGTAGTGATCGCATATCGTAACCCTCCCTCTTCCTTTCTTTTTCCCCTTTTCGTTTTTCATTTCCACTTTCGATTTCCCTTTTCCCCTTTTACTTTATCTTCATCAAACTAACGCAAACGCAGTAATGAAAGCGCAAAACAAAGACAGAGAAACAATACTACGCTTTGTTAAATCCAGAAGGCCGCGCGTGCAACCTAATGCTGGATTTTGGACACAGCTGGGGATTTGGGGGGAATGTGGGTTTGAGGTTTTGGATGGGGAGGGGGAGGAGAAGGGGGTGTATAGGGAGTGGAGGGAACAGGCAGAGGGGGAGATGAGGAAGAGGGTTGAGGGGTACGTATGAAGTGATGGAGGCTGTGAGTTTAGTTTCAGAATGATTTACTCACGGTCTTAAATAGGAGGAAGTCGCGTCTTGAGCGGGCACTGCAGGGTGCGAGTGAAAAAATGGAAGATGGTGACGTTTGATTAAAGTGTGATGTGGGATACTTTTGCGAAGGGGGACTACAGCTTCACCTTCCTCAAATACAACGTCTGGATATTGCAAAAGCTCTTCAAGCCTTCAACTCCCATCTCCACACCTAGCCCACTCATCTTGTGCCCTCCAAACGGTACACGTGGATCGAGCTCAAAATGCGCATTTACCCACACGCTACCTGCTTCTAGTTGCTGCGCGATCTCGTTGGCGAGGGCGATGTTGGAAGACCAGACGGAAGCGCCGAGGCCATAAGTTGTGTTATTTGCGAGGGCGATTGCTTGTTCGTAGGTGCTGAAGGACATCATTGGAAGGATAGGTCCTATGCAGTATTAGACAAGTGTTGGAAAGGAAGATCTGAGATACTTACCAAACGGCTCTTCTTTCACGATACGTGATTCTGAATCCGGTCGATCGATGATAGTAGGCGTGATGAAGTATCCTGGGCCATCTGGATTCGTTCCTCCGACTGCGACGTTCATTCCATCCTTTTCAATATCGGAAAAGAAACCCTTGACTTTTTCGTATTGCATGGAGTTTTGAACGGGACCTAGAAAGACGTTTGGCTCATTTCCTTCTCCCACTTTCAAGGCATTTGTGGCTTTAATGAGAGCTTCGCGGAAGCGTGGATATATTTTCTCGTGCACAAAGATGCGTTTTATGGCTAGACAGATCTGGGAGACGAGAATTAAACATGAACATGTAAGTCGTTGGAACTACTAACCTGGCTGGAGTTCAAAAATGCCATGCTTGCGACCTATTGCATTCTCAGAATCAGCAAAATATTTTTGATGGCTTCAGTTACCTTCTGGGCAACTTCGTCAATATCAACATCCTCACACACAATCGCCGGATCCTTGCCACCAAGCTCAAGAGTGACTCTCTTGAGTGTTTTACTTGCAGAAGCCATCACAAGTTTTCCCGTAGCAGATGAGCCAGTGAAACTTATCTTTGCTGGAATAGGATGTTCGGTCAACCAAGGCCCAAGATTATCGTCTCCTGACAAGCACTGCACCACTCCTGGCGGAAAAAATTGCTGAGCTAGCTCACAAAGCTTGAGATCGCCGGCTGGAGTAAAAGGTGAGGGCTTGATGATGATAGTGTTGCCCGTGAGAACTGCAGAAGCGATTTTCTCGCAGGCTAGAAGAATTGGGTAGTTCCATGGGACGATACCAACTACTACGCCGAGGGGCGTATACCGGGTGATGATTTCCTTGTCGCCTTCATCAATAATCTTGTTGGGGAGCTCTAGGCCGGCGAGAGTTTGAATCCATCTAAGAGAAAGGAGGAGCTCCGTTCTTGCGAATTGAATCTATAATACTATTAGGACTTGACAGACCTCGTTATTCCATGCTCACTGGTTTCCCCTGCTCTTGAACGAGAAATTGGGCGAATGTCTCTTGTTCTGTCTCCAAAGCATTCGAGAAGGCTAGTAAAGCTGCTCTTCTTTTGAACATCGAGGTGTCTGCCCAAGATTTGAAGGCTTTCTTCGCAGCCAACATGGCTGCTTCGACGTCATCTTGAGCCGATACTGGGACTTCTGGATTTGCGGTTCCAGTGGCGGGGTTAATGCTGTGACGAGTCGTACTTGTTGATAGGAGCTTGCCGTCAATTATGTTGTAGAAATTATCCCAAGTTAGAGGAGTCTCTGGAATCGTATCGATGTCTTCAGCAAGGGTTGATATTGTAGATGGAGCCATTGCTGCGAAAAAAAAGGTTGATTGTCACCTAGCCAGGTAGATCGAAGCTCAAAGAAGCAGATGGCGGTGGCTGAACCATTACTTTATGACCTCTATGAGTGTGAAGGTGAGAAGATGTGAGCGGTCGCACAGAGCACAAGACGACGGGTGGGTTGCTGTAGCTCTGTCAGCTGCCGGTCTCAAATCAGTGTAAGTATCCTCAAAGTCTGAATTTTGTAACTGTGGGCATTGCCAATCATATGCTATCTACTCTTCAGATGGTTTAGATTTGACTTCCTTAGGCTACAGATACGGGTAGTGTTGTACGAGGGGTCTGAATCGGGAGACATACATACGGCAAGCAGTCTCAAATTCGAAGTCTCATGACGGTCCCGAGCCAATCGATTCTTGTTGTTGACGTTCTGCAAGGTTGCAGTACCTACGTGATGGCAGCACAAGAGGCGGGGACTGGCACCTTCCGCAGGTGCAGTAATTTAAGGACGGGAAGAGGAGCCCAAATAATTCAACTAAGGGCTTTCTTGATTATAAAGTCAGACGACAAGAGGAAGAGAAAATTGCCAATCAACGCAATCCAACTCTGCCAAACATTCCAAAACAGAAATGTAAAAATCAACTAAAATGTCTGGTTGATCTCGTAACACAATATCCCAATTTCCTCATTGTTGTCAAATAGTCGATTTAGTCAATATTGGTAGCGTATCCCTTCAGTTGCAGATTTCAAACTTGACTTCAGCGTTGATTTACTGGATTATAATACCGCTCATCTCGCCCAGACAAGCAAATCACGGAACTTGATACAAAGAGATCACTGTTGAGAGCCATAGAGTTGCCGTGGACCGGTTTTATGCGTAACAGGCCACTTGCCCCTGTACTTCAGCTTGAAAGGCCCAGAGATTCTGAATATCAACATCTACGCCAGGACATGATAGAAGGCCTATGACCCGAAAAAATACTCACTTGAGTAGAAATCGAAGACGCTTATTTCGTCCCCTTAGAGTGCCTCGAGATCAGTATAGCATTAGTAGAAGACTTCATGAAACGCTTTTGCATTCGTTATAAAGTCTAATGCATGTCTACAAGGAGGTTTCGCTTCGGTCATCCATCCCTGCTTTCCCCTGGTATATCCCCAAGGAATTTTCGTCGTAATATTTCTTCGTACACAAAACATAACGGCCATTTGCTCTCTTGTAACGCGATGTGAAAAATCCTCCTCATCTGCATCATTTAGAGGAAGTAATCGGGGGTGCGTCGTGAGACCATCGGCTCGCCTGCACGTGGACAGGGATCGAATTGTAAGAATGTGTACTTCAGGTGTTCGTCAATCTCCATGATCGCTGCTTGATTACCGCATCTGTAGCAATAGTTGGGTGCTGCATGATGTTAGCTTCGTTTCTGGCTCAAAGATCTTGAGCGGCTCTGATAATGGCCAAACTTACCAGAGAAAATCGTGACAACGTTCCTATCCTGGGACCAATTATAACCCTCCATTACCAATTGATGTGCTCTTGCGACCAGAGTCAACCCGTTATTGTGGTTGAAAGCTTCGGAAATGTCTTGGCCGAACGTATATCCTGCTCCTCTGGGTGATATGCCCCATCCGCATCTGTCATCTGGATCCGACCATAAGAGATCGCACATAGGTCCTTCGTGTGGCACCTCTTGTATACGATCAAGAGCCCTGATATTATCGAGGGTATCGATGCTAGGCGAGAGACCTCCGTGAAGGCAGAAGATCTGGTTATCGATTAAAGCTGTGAGGGGAAGGTAGTCGAAGAGATCAGTGAAATATTTCCAGACGTTCGCGTTGCCGTACTTTCGAAGGCACTCGTCGTAGAAGCCGTACACCTGTGTGATTTGGCGGGATTCGTGGTTACCGCGGAGGATTGTGATGCGTTGAGGGTATCGGATTTTGAGAGCAACGAGGAGGGTGACGGTTTCAACGGAGTAGTATCCTCGATCAACATAGTCGCCTGTGCTCAAGTATTAGCCCTTGTTTTGGTGGCGCTGGAGGGCTTCTCACCCATGAAAAGGTAGTTGGTATCTGGGTTTGGGCCGCCAATTCTGAACAGCTCCATCAGGTCATGAAATTGACCGTGAATATCTCCGCAGACTGTTACAGGACATTTCTTGATGCATCGTCAGTTGCTGGTTACTGGGATTGCCCCACAGGATATGGGCTCTTACCACTGGTTGTACATTCGACTCCTCCTGCAGAACTTCTCGAGCCTGGAAATGTTATTAGTACTGCTCTGTACGCCTCCGACTGTGATTGCCCCAGGATTCCACGTACTTTTTCGCACAATCGCTGCACATCTACCTCTGCCAATTGCTTGCATTGCATGAGGCTCTCAATCCACCCGTCCAGTGTAGGAATAGAGGCTGGCTCTGACGCTGGCGATAGTCTGGCTGGCTCAGGCGCGCGGCTAACGTCTTCCATATTGGTATCCATGATTCCTTAGCTTTTGTGGTGCTTTGTTGTGGTGGGGAGGGGAGCTCGAGATAGAATGACGACAAAGGCGCGGTACGGTCCCCAAACAAGAGGTGGTGCAAATCTCCGCAAGAGCTGGGACTTCTAGAAGGGCAGGGCGACGAGGGATCCAACGAGCACGTTAAGGTGGGTTTTGTTATTGGGGTATCACAAGGTCATGGAGTTGTAAATACAGCTCGAGCTCGCAAGAGGTGCGCAATATCGATTTTCGCTTAAATTGCGGAGGCGGTGATGGATCTGGCAGGAAGGCGTGCGGCGAAACCTTGTGGGGCTGCAAAATAATCGACTTTGGAAAATGTTCCACCATCAAGTACGTAACTTTGCGGATAATCAAGTGCTGAACATTCAGAATGCCATGCTCCCCGGCTCGCCTGCCCGGTAGGCGCTTTTTGCAAGGCATTAGGAATCTACAAGTCTTAAATTCAGTACTCAGAGCATCCATTCAATATGAGACATTCATGGTATTTTGTAATCTAATGAATTATGGTCAACAATCCTCACGTAAGGCCTAATCCGACTGGCCCATTTCCGTTTGGGCTCGTTACGGAAGCTATATCACGCCCAATGAGGCTCTTAAAATCCAACCCCACCCCTGCCAACATCTTTGCGTGGTCCTGAGATTGCTGCATACACCGAGTCCACACTGGTCCTCCACGCTCAGTACTGCTCAGTTGACGTGCAAGAATGGTGTTAAATGCATCAACCTGTTCTTTGGCCCATTTCACACATGCACTCATCAACAGCGGTGGGAAACACGCTTGGAATGTTGACACCGTGTTTCTGATGATTGTGAAATACACAAAAGAGACTTCCCAGATATATTGGTGCAGATCGCCTTCGAAGATGCACTGTCTGAAAAAGGTTAGTAAATGGTATGGCGATGGTTGAATTCACATACCTAGATCGCTTGTGGATGATATTCGCGCGAGCCTCAAGATAAGCTTCTCTCGCACGGTCCTCGAAGCCTAATGCCGCCAACCAGCCAATATTGAGTTTGGTCTTCTTGATTTCATTGTGCGTGTCAACGAGTTCGCGGGTAATGAGCCCGGCAAGTTTCGATGCTCTCTCGTCAGCTTTGAAGCTAATGAAGTCTTGTGCGACCACATTGCTCTTTAGGCTCCGTGCCAGAGCATTAAGCTGCTCAACTCGCTGCACGGCAACATCGAATCGCTGGAGCGCGATATCAATATCAAGCTCATCCACTTGGCTCTCCACCCAGCGCAGGTTCTGTTGCTTGCCATCCACTTCAATTAGCATGTCCTTGATATCCGACAGAGTTTCCAGCAGCTCCGTCTTCTTAAGGAGACCAGGATCCCGTGATGCAAAATAATTGATAGTCTCTTTAGCCTTGTTGCTCGACTCCATTTCCGATCGAAGACCCTTTCGTAACTCCTCCACGGCCTTTCTGAAGTTCATCATAAGGGTAGTCTTGTCATTGTCATCAGCCTTTTCAGTCCGGTAGGTGAAAGATTCTTGTCCAACACCTCGGATCATGATCGCATCGGCGACTTTGTTTCTCCCACTGACGGCCTCGCTGGTCCCAGCCAAGTCCACCATTTCGATGTCTAACAAGGGCCAGCAACGGTCCGCCACAAGTTTAGAAGACGAAGCATTCCGATGATCGCCGACAGTTGCCCCTTCAGTCTTCCTTTTCTTTCTTGAGGCAATAAGAAGATGGTCATTCAGCAAAATGATTTGTATTGCTCGTTTCGATTTCCAGGTTGCATTGTCCAACAGAACCCATTGTCCAGCATTTTGAACTACATGACGTCCCGGAAGAGCTGGGAGGAACTTTTGGGAGCCCTCAACAGTTTTCCATAGAGCCTAATTCAAGTTAAACAACCCATCGACCATTTTCAGATAGGTACATACCTGCAGCTGCGAGTTCCACATCGCTGTACGATCTGCTACAGAACTTCTTTTGTCCCTCTTGCTCAGTGTCGGGGGAAATCCGCCATCGAAGTCATTGGATGGCGCAGCACCTTGGGAAGAGGCGGATCGAAGAGCCGTAGTGTTCGTCTTGAGATCCGACATCAGATTCCGTAGAGCGCGCATTTCTCCTTTCAGCTTCTCGGCCTCCTTACTGATCTTGATGAACTGAGTTCGGTTTTGATATACATTTTGCTGGAGATCCGTGGACGTCCGATTCTTCACTCTTTTGAGTGCTTGCTGATATTCGTCAATCTCTTGTTCCGACGCATTACTCAAAAGTCCTGATATATATTGTTCTGGTCTTAAGCTTGGATCCCGCAACGCTTTGATATCAACAGTTAGACCAGGTCCCCTCGCCGGCGAAGGGCCTCGTCCTTGATTGTTCGATGGAGCAAATTGTCCAGGTAAGGTAGGCAGAGTTGGTACAGGGGGAGCGGTGGCATCGAAATCAGACGGAAGGTTGTTGAAACGTGTAGAATATCTTCGTTTCACGAGATCAGAAGTCTATTAGAGACATTAATGGGAATCAATCCAACGCTGATTATGAATCCATTCATACCTTTCCTCCAGCTGCTGGTGGCCGTTGCTGTGGACGCGGTTGTGGTGGAGCTTCAAATGATGACTTCTGGCTTCGCGGAGCAGATCCAGGCTGCTGTTGGATGGGACCTGATATTTGTTTGGGGGCGCTGATTGCTGGACGCGCCTTCCTCTTGGTTCGCAGAGATATCCCCTTCGATTCCGACATAATGAGATACGATTGTAGAAAATGGAGGTATCAAGTATCATCCTACAGAGCTGCCATGCCTCAAGTGAAGTAAATGTACGGTAAGCGTAGAGACCTAATGTGTGGTTACGCCAAACGTGGCTGAAAAGCCTGCCGTAGAACTAGACATGCCGCGCTATCAAAAAAAATCCGCCTCCTTTCTGAAATCTACACGCGACCATTATCTCGAGCATTGTTGTACCAATACCCACCTTCCTTTGGGATTCCTTGTACCCTGTTTTAATTAATTTCTTTCACGCGCTTTACTTTGTGCTTTTACTTTAGAATTTCTGTACAATACCCCAAAGATGCTTGTTCACGCTGCACGCCGGAAAGCCCGCCCTCTAGCAAGTCGAGCTCAGTCATCATTCGAACACTTCCACCTTTCAGGGCTATGTCCCGCACACAATCCCAGCCAAGTATGCCGAAGAAGATGGGCGACTTTCGATTCTGCCTCTCAAAGGCCCGCGATCAGAAGGAGGAGGAAGTCAAACGATGGCTCTAATGCCCAACCTCGACGGCCGATGGCTACTGCTCATGGCAGTATGCCATTCGACGATATCCCATTCGAAGGCTTCAATGCCCCTCCGCCAAATAATCCCTATATGGAAACCAGAGGCGATCCGCGGAGGCTTGGGGGACCACCGAGGGTAGCCCACATCGATATGGCAGAATCGTATGCAGGTCTGGCTTTCTCTCAACAAAGAGTACGAGCGACAAGCGCGACTGGGCTTAGAGGCGATGTATCAGAAATCCTTGCAGTATTCTATGCCTGCCTTCAAGTTGGGAAGATCGAGCGTGCAAGTATCATACTTCGACGAATAATGGATAAGGCAGACGCACCAGTGGAGGAGCGCCTCAAACACCATAATCACTTCCTCAGAATGTCGATTGAGCACAACGCCCTTTCGCCTAGCGATTCGGCTAGACAGATGATCCACAAATGGTTCGAGCTCGAAGTGCGACTCAAGGGAATCCTACCTGATGCCGAAATGATTGCATACATGTTAAAAGCGTCACTCCAGTCACCCGATGATGCGCAAGGCGGAAATAGACAACGACTCGTTAAGCGATATATGGGCTTGGTGGAAAGTGACCCTGCTTTGAACGTAACGGACGTTCTAGACGTAAGGAGAGACATTTTTACCGCCGAAGAGATTAATCGAATCATCCACATCTGCCCAACCTATAATATGGTTGGCAATCTTGATGAATCATTCGAAGCCGATATGGAGGAAGATATACAGCTCGTACAGGAAGAGGAAAGCGTCCCCAACCTTGTAGCGGATGTTCGCCCGATGGGACAAAAAGGTTTGGGCTTGAAAGCGCTCAAAAAATCGCTTTCATTATTCTCCACTATACCCGGTGCTGGCCTCAATCTGGCCAATAAGACTCCTGAAGAAAGACGAAAGATACAAGCCCAACTCGAGGAAGATGCAGTTACCTCTGCTATCGATCGTTGGAGGGACGAGTGTGTCTCGCTCAGGAAGATGGGGTTGGACTCCTCACTGCAGACTAAGTCATTAGGTGCGAGAATGTGGAAGTGGCAAACAGCCTTAGAAGATTATCTGAAAGCCGAACTTGTCAAGATTGACGCAGCGGAATTGAAGGAACACCGAAACGCGGAAGATGCGGAGCGATGCCTCTACGGGCCCTTTTTACGAATCCTACCACCAGATAAATTGGCGGCCGTGACCATTTTGACGATAATGAGTGCTTTGGGCGTCCAGGGAGCAGACAAGGGATTGATGCTTTCTCACTCTATTCTGATGCTTGCTGGCAGTGTGGAGGATGAAAGCGTCTTTGAGGCGTTACAGCAAAGTCGCAAAAGAGGGGTATGGTCTAAGAAATCACCCCAAAGGCTCGAATATGAGAATCTCAAAAGAGTCGCGCGAACTCGTGGTGCAGGGTCGGCAGCGAAATTAGTGAGTTCGTTAAAATTCGGCGAAGAGTCCACTCCGTTTGTTTGGACTCCATGGCCGACATCGACGAAGGCGAAAGTTGGGGCATTCCTGATGTCTGCTCTGATTGAGGTTGCTAAGGTCCCAGTGTCGCTGGAAAACGCGGAAACTAAGCAGGTCATAACTCAGCTACAGCCCGCACTTTCCCATTCATTCAAGTATAGAATGGGTAAAAAGTTTGGGTGTGTTATAGCCAACAAAACTCTCGTAGACTCTCTAAAGAGGGAACCTGTTCACAGCCTTTTGGCGAAGCACCTGCCAATGCTGGTTGAACCAGAACCATGGATTTTGTTCAACAAGGGTGGATTCATCGTCCACCCTGGCAAGTTGATGCGAGTCAAGATGGGCGACAAGGATCAAAGATTTTACGCAGAAGCCGCGATCAACCAGGGAGATTTGACCGATTTGTGCAAGGGCTTGGACGTACTCGGAAAGACGGCATGGTGCATCAATCAACCTGTGTTCGACGTTATGCTAGAGGCGTGGAACAGCGGTGAGGCTGTGGGAAATATTTCCCCAGAGAACCCAAAGCTGGTGATACCTCCAGAACCAGAAGCAACACGCGACCCGTTGGAACGACGACGATGGATAAGTGCTGTCAAGGCTGTCGAGAATACGAGGAGTGGGTTGCACTCTCAGCGCTGTTTCCAGAATTTCCAGCTGGAGATCGCGCGTGCTTTAAGGGATCAGACCTTCTACTTCCCACACAACATGGATTTTCGAGGACGAGCTTATCCCATTCCACCTTACCTGAACCATATGGGTGCGGATCATTGCAGAGGTCTACTCAAATTTGGGAAAGGCAAAGAACTTGGGGAATCTGGTCTCAAATGGATCAAGATACACCTAGCCAACGTCTTTGGTTTTGACAAAGCAAGTCTCCGGGAACGTGAAGAGTTTGCCGATAAGCATATAAGGGAAATTTACGACTCTGTTGATAACCCTTTGAATGGTGGGCGCTGGTGGCTCAATGCAGAAGACCCTTGGCAGTGTCTAGCTGCCTGTATGGAGCTCAAAGCAGCACTTGAATCACCAGATCCGACACGTTTCGTATCGAATTTACCTGTTCACCAAGACGGTACCTGCAATGGGCTACAACACTATGCTGCCTTGGGTGGGGACGTCTGGGGAGCCAAGCAGGTAAACTTGGAACCAGGAGACCGCCCTGCCGATGTTTACACCGCAGTGGCGGATCTCGTCAAAGAAAGCATTGCCGAAGACCAAAAGAGCGGCAACATCCTCGCAATAGCACTGGAAGGCAAGATCTCTCGTAAGACGGTCAAGCAAACTGTTATGACCAATGTCTACGGTGTCACTTTCGTTGGGGCCAGGAACCAGGTGAGGAAGCAACTCACCGCAGCCCACCCGAATCTTCAAAACGACAACCACGTCAATCCTGTCTTACTATCATCATATATTGCACAGAAGATTTTCCGCGCACTGTCGAGTATGTTTCAAGGTGCTCACGACATCCAGTACTGGTTTGGCGAATGTGCCAACCGGGTGGCCATGTGCCTGACTCCGGAGCAACTCGACCGAATCCAAGGAGAGTGGCCAAAGATCCTGAGCAGAAAAAAAGATCCTCACAAATACAGCCACTCCTTCGACTTGGAAGAAGCAACGCAGTTCAGATCCACTGTCATATGGACCACCCCACTCCATATGCCCGTCGTCCAGCCGTACCGATCGGCCAAATCTCGAATAATTCCAACTACGATGCAATCTATAAATCTGCAGGAACCCCACCGGTCTCACGCCGTCAGCAAGAGGAAACAGCTTCAAGCGTTCCCGCCTAACTTCGTCCACTCTTTAGACGCAACACATATGCTGTTGTCTGCGCTGAAATGCGATGAACTGGGTTTAACATTTGCGGCGGTACACGATTCATTCTGGACCCACGCATCTGATATTGGCACGATGAACGGTGTGCTCAGAGACGCATTCATAAAGATTCATTCTGAAGACGTCATTGGACGTTTGGCGGCGGAGTTTGAGGCTCGGTACAGAGGTTGCATATACCTCAGCCAGATTCACTCTAAGTCACCAGTAGGCAAGAAGATTATAGCGTGGCGGAAAGAATTTGCCAGTACAAACAGAGACAAGATACCCATGGTCAAACGGGCGCCGAAACTTGATGAGATGCTTATGGAACGCAAACGATACACTCTGCTTAACTCATCGGACCCGGCAGAGGTTGAGGAGGGCAAAAAAATGGTGACGCCTGGAAGCATTTTCGAGGAGTTCTCCTCGGAGGGCGATCTTATCCAGGATCCTGCCCTCCAAGAGATGGGACTGGGAGACATTCCCAGCTCCGAAGCAAAGATGGTGGATGCAGACTCAGATGCGATCAGTGCTGACATGGACGCTGAGATTGTCGATGAGGTCGATGAAGCGAAAGAGAAATCAGATGAGTCATCAGAAGAAGAAGAAGAAGAAGAAGAAGAAGAAGAGTCAACCTTCGAGAGAGCTCTCAACAGAAAGGCCGCGGGCAGAGCGGTGAAAATCCCGGTCTGGCTTCCCATGACTTTTCCTCGGTTGCCCAAAAAGGTATGTTCTATGAGCAAGGTTGTGCCACTTATATATTAATATCGTGTAGGGAGCCTTCGATGTTTCGCGACTTAAGGAGTCACAATACTTCTTCTCGTAAAGACCTTGTTCCGTCCACTTCAGCACATTCTTGTTAGGGCTCTCGGAACTGTATTCCGTGCCGATGGAGAAGCGGTGTTTGGATATTTGGCTTCGCAACTGCATGCATATAGCGAGGAGTGCATTTCAGGGGCGTTGGGATTTTTTATTTTTCTGCCGAGTGGCAATTGGAGTCAGGGTCGGATATCTGTAGAATTAGAAGCATGCACCCCACCCCATGTCATGCGTTACGAGCAGCCGGTATTACCCCACATCTGATGGTAACAGGCAAAATGTGAATAAATGAGACCTGCATTCTGCACGGCACTTAACTCTAAATACGTTCAAGGATATAACTTTACCCATGTGTGATTCTCGCCACGAGCCGATGCTCTAAATTTGTCGTCGGATGGTGCCTTGAATCGATTAATTTGGAATTGAAAGCTGACCATGTTGAAAAATTTAATGGAGAAGCCGGCCGCTTCAGCTCCGCCGGCTTGGCCCAGATGGTGTCCTGCCCCAAGGAGACAGATGTTGCAACGCTTGTCGTGAAAAAAATGGTATGGCCACTGCAAGATCTCAGGTACAAGAGGTGAACGACTGCCGTTGGTACCCTGTCCAGCATTCGAGGTGAGAGTCAGAAAGTACAATTCCGCGTTTCAAATATAAATCACCCTGCGATCTTGGCAATCACATCATGGCTCTTCTCTACAAGCCCCTGGCTCTCATATTGCTTGCAGCGTAAGTCCTTTGCTTCTCGATCCGAGCTTGCTTGCAACAGCTGACGAGACATAGCCAGTCTGTTGTGGGACTTGAGCTCCAGCACAATGCTGCTACTTGTGGCCCGGGAGTGATCACTACCTCTCACATCACGACTATCACTGTAGAGCAAGTCATCACATTTTCGCACACATGCTATACCAAAACAGTAGCGACTCCAAGCAGGGGTGGAGGTACGGAGCGCTTCCCCCAAAGCAAAATCTTCCCATGCTGACTGAGTGTAGGATGTCCTGACCTAGCAACATGCCCACCGCACGTCGACTGCCTCACTTCTGAGACTATCACGGCATTCGTCCCCCCAGCAGACCCATGCTGTCTGAAGACGCCTACGAAGACCATCGATGGTCCATGTGAGACCTGCCAGACGGGATGTGCAACTTCCACCTCGACAGTCTTTGTAACGACAGTACCGACGCCTATTGCTAGACGCGAAAATGCCTGTGCTACGACGTTATGGAGGTCCTCAGCCTGGCCGACTGGACCTACAACTACCTACCATCCGTTGACGCAAACCCGTACTTTGTTGGTTAAGTGCAATGGATGCAGTCTTATCATTTCGGACTTGAATGGTGTGGGGCCGGTGGTAAGCCCTACTGTTACTGTTACGAATAGTACCCCGGTTGTGGTTACAAGTTATGCTTGTCAATAGAGATTTCAAGATTTATTGAAGGACGTTTGGAGTTGGTGGCTTATGCAGTGCTGGTGCTGTTCAATTGTTAAGGATCTGCTATGACTATTTCATGTATGATACGAGAAGTGAGAACTTGACTGGCTCCGAGAGCTAGATTTTCTAAAGCGACAATTGATTTAGTGATATTCCTCAAGCTTTAAGCGCTTCCTTTATTAGCTCGGTCTAAAGATGCCCCTTCCTCTTTGCTACTGTTGCGATCGCCAAGCCACCCCCTTTCTTCACACAAGCGAGCTACTCTTTAATAGCTATACTTCCTCACTCATCTGTATATCACGGGGAGGGAAGCAACAACGATTGACAACTCAATGCACCTTTGCATTCATATTCTGAATATCGTAATTTTACAGTGCTGCCCCATCCTTCAATGATACCCATTTGTACCATTGACCTCTGTCAGACTGGTAAGCTCTTCCTTCCTCAATCTATACAAATCCTGCGCTTCTCTTTCCCTCTTGCTCACGAACCCAACTTCCTCCCTTAGACCCTCTAGACGTCGCTGAATAGCGGCTTCTTCATTAATTTGCAAAGTTCTGAAACTATCCAAACTGCGCGTAGCCTTAGAAAGCGCATCTGAAGCCTCGACAATCTTGCCTCTCAGCATCTTAGCTCTGTTTTGATATCCACCCAAATGCAAAGCTAGCTTTTTCTCAGCCTTAGTGCCAGAAGTTGCAATAGCGGCGATGCCGTCTTGGATATTGTCAAAAGATTCGACGAGCATTTGGTGCTCGTCAATCTCATCCTCGCCATAGCCGTTGAGACCAGGAAGAAGAGACGAGACGTGTGCATCAGCCCAGGCTGCTCTAAAGATTTCGGGACCTTGCTCTGCGAGTTCTTGGGGTACTTCTTGGATGATTTGTAGACGGGCAAGTGCGAGAGCGTCGTCGTCAAAGGCGTCGAGAACTTTGGGTGTGCCGCGGACTTTAGCTCCTGGAACGGGGTATCTGAGTGCGTCATTGGCGACTAGCAGAGCTGCTTCCCTCTCAATAGCGCCGACTATCGGATCTGCGATTTCTGCGGCGTTTTTGATGATTGCGTCGATATCGACGGCTAGAGCACGAGGAAGATTCTTTTGCATGACCTGGGTTCTTCTGTTGAACTCGATCTTTTCTTGAGCTTCTCGGATTTGTCGATTTCTTCGGTCTCGAATCTCGGCATCTTCTTCTGACAGCTCCTCAATTGCCGTACTCTCTTGTTGTTCCTCGGGTAGCTCCAAATCCCACTCCGTTTCCTTCGGCTTTGGAAGTGATGCAAGGCCTTGTTTCACTTTGTGCTTCATTGCCATTTCTGCCAGTCTGACATCTCTGGGTGTACCACCAACGAGCTGCATCTCTCGCATCTCGTCATTTGCATTCAGAGCGAAGCTGTCACGAGGGGTACGCATTGGTGTTGCACCTGGAAGCGCTGGAGGACCCATAGGTGTAGCGCCAACGCCATTTGTTTGTCGGAAAGGGGTGGCCATAGGATTAGGAGTCTCCATTTGCTGCCTCCTCGGGGTCACACCATCAAAACCAGTACTGCCAGCTCCTTCATGTAGAGGAGTGTTCTCACCACCCAGGAGTGATGATTGAGTCTCAGTAAGGGCCCTGATATTTCGAATTTCGTTCGCAATATGGTCCTCCTGTGCTGGGGCTTTTGGTGTCCGAATAGGCGCTCCACTGTTGATGGTGGAATATGTGTTGACAAGTCCTCTAGTAGCGTCATTCTCACTAGATCTCGCCACCATATTCGCTCTCTCCCCAACCATTCCCATCTTGACAATTTCCTCCAGCTCGCCTTCCCCAACTTGCGGTGCAGGCAACACCAAAGCTCTCCTCTTACTACTCTGCTCGGCTTCTCGGATCTTCTGCATCTGACCCGCCTTCATGGCTGCGGTATAAGATGCAGATGGAGATTCCTTCTCTCCCTTCCTCTTCTTTCGGTCTGGGTCGTCTTCATGGTCTCCTTTCCGCTTATTCGCAAGTTGTTGTTTTCGAGGATCGAAAGCCTCGCGCTCCTTTTCGTTGATCCCAGCCTCCTCTTCAGTATCGTAGAACCCAGGCGCAGCCTTCTTCTCAAAAGGAATATCCGCATTGTAGTCCATCTGCCCCTTCTTCCGGTTGACCACCTTAATATTGATACCCGCGTTCTTGAGCTCGCGGCGCTTCTGCAAAACAGCTAACCTTCTAGACTCCTCAAGCTGACGCTCTCGAGCCTTCCGCTTGGCCTTCTTTCCCTGCGTATTTGCCAAGCGAGCACGAGCCTCACTCAACATCTCCTTCTCGTCTTCATCAAGATCAATAGTATCCGGTCTCGCAGGCTTCGACTCTGGGTCCGGGTCCACCTCACCAGGCCGCAGCCTCCGCACATCATCTGCACTCGGCGCCTTTGTCTCTCCTCCATCCGGCCCTCCCAAGCCCAACTCCCCAGCTTCCTTCTGCTCAGCCTCATCAAGCAGCTTCTGGTAGCGTTCCAAACACTGCGTCGCAGTCCTGCCAACGAGCGGGGCTATAGTTCGCCATTGTGTTGGCATCAACTTTGCGAGATGCAGCAGTTTCTCATCTTCTTCTTTGCTCCATTCGATCTTTCGGATGCCGGGGTCCAGCCATTCGCTCCAGCGCGCTTTGCATTGCTTCGGTGTTTTTCGAGCGAGCAACGACGATACTCGGGCCCATTGATTCAGGCCATATTTGCTGACGCTGCTCTTTAAGATTTCATCTTCGATATTTGACCATACGCCCCCTTTAACGACAGGCATGGTGGCGGTGTTGTTGATGTTGTGCCTGCGTAGGGATTTCGAGGCGTTGTCGAAGTTGAAGTCGAATTTCAAAGTCGCGCGCGAAGAAATCTATTTCGGGCTTAGCGCCTTTTTGTCCGAAGTCACGTGATTAAACATTGAGGAGAAGTTCTTGCTCCATCTTATTTATTTTGAAAGTCTCAGGCCGTGTGGAACATTCAAAACCCGCAATGTTAATACAGTGCCGCTTTTATTAATATCGCGGGCTTTGAATGTTCCACACGGCCTGATACATTCAAAATAAGTGCCGACTTTATTGTCCAGCGCGAGTCAATCTACCTCCATTTAGTATCAATGCAGTACCCCCTCTTATCTTTGCTGTAAGGATCATCGAGTGTATTTGCAGGCTATTCTACCATTGCTATGTAGAAGCCCCTTACTTCATCTATGTATGCTCATTGACGCTTTAGCAAGCGAGCCTACTTATCCATCTACAACTCCTCGCCCTAAAGCAAATTTCCATCATCTAATCGTAATGTAACGTCTTCTATTCCATCACCGTGGGGTATCATGCGCAATTCCCATCACTGTGCCCGCAAGAATACCAGCTCCAATAATACCGCCATCATGACAAGGCGTCAACAATACTCTCGGTACCTTCGTCTTCGACGATCCAAATTCAGTGTTCATAATTTCATCGAGGAACTTCTGGCAGTCTTCAAGATAGTCTTGAAAGTGCAGTATGCAACCACCAGTGTAGCCTACCATCAATTCTTCGACGGCAGGTTCCTCTGCCAAAGGCTTGACAAGATGACCATTGGGGAGTTCAGTGGAGGGAGCAGGCGAAGGCAGAGACGAGAATTGTATTTCATCTGCACAAGCCAAGAGTGCAATTACAGCTGCCGCCGTCATGCCGGCTGCACGAGTTTGGATCGCCTTGCTGACTTTGAAGGCCATGTCTGCGGTTTCTTGCGTCCACTGCCATGCATCTGGTCCATCTGCAGGTGGTAGCTCGGCATTTATTTGCTTAAGAGTCGATGGTTCGACATGACTAAGATGTGGTCCAAGGTTTCCGAGAAAGCTTGTAGTAAGGCCGTGGCGTTGGGTAAGTTTAGGTGGTAGAGAGGAGATAGGTATATTTAGGTGGTTTGTGAAGTAATCGACCAGTATGAGGCGGCCTAACTCTCCAAGATATCGGCCTGCAGTCATATACTCGAAGGGTTGGAATCCAGGTGCTTCCCCTTCAGCGTCGAGGGTCGTGTCCCAACGGGTAATGAAGTTCAATTCGTGAAGTGGCGGTGCTGCTCCGTTGATCGTCCATTCTGTATTAACGGTAATCTTCATGTCCCGAGAAGTCTCGCTGTCATCGATGACCTTAACATGTGCCGGTCTCTTGCTTGGGTGTAGCTTGCTAATTGCCAAAGGAATAGTAGCATTACAACCCGTACCTACAATAAGACCCATTGCTGCTTTTCGTCTTGGATCGCTCCGTAATTGGTAGGCAAATGAGACAAGGGTTGCTACTGAGTCATTGACTATAGCGGTGATTTTGATTCGAGGCAAGGAGGGGCTTCTCGTTGATTCATAGCCGTCCAGGAGCAACTTTCCCAAATCAAGGTTGGATGTAATGGCGAAACCTTTGCCCATTGACATGAGCGTAGCCTCAGATAACGTATGTTGGCTATTTTATTATTAGCTGTGTCAATTTTGTCAGGGGAGATACGAACATCATGGGGAATGAAAATGTGACACCCAGTGGAAGCTCCTCTCGTTGCTCGGGTCCCCATTTCTTGATTCCATCCTCCACAACCTCTGATATGCACTTCCCAATCCACTGAAAGAGATCCTCAGCTTTGTCATTCTTCAATTGCTCCCCAATAGGCCATGTTTTCTCCAGATGTCTCTTGACACGTGACTGTTCTGGAGGGGCTACATTGCCATTAGAGTCACTATTCACCGCTTCAATTTGCGGTTCGCTCGAACTGAGCAATTCTATGAAGCCAACTCTGAGATTGGTGCCTCCTCTGCAACACGTCAGGATGGCAAATGGCTAAAGTCGGTACCGGATACTCACATATCGATAGCGAGGTATCTATTGGCTCTGTCAGCATAGAACAAGACAATAACTAGCCCCTTTTCCGGACGTCTCTTATTCAACAAGTGAAAAGAAGAAAATGAGCCCGAGATGGGAACAGAATTTGACTAAGAGTTTGCGACGCTTACCTGCCCTGTCCATCATCCTCCGGCCTCAAAACAGAATCCGAAATCGGCGTTGAGAGAAACTGGTCTGTTGAATATCTGGCAAGTCGCGTGAAGGTGCACGAGAGGCTCTTCGCGAGGCTATGAATCTTAGGAACATCGATGGCGAGGGGACTTAAGAAACTGTCCAGCGATAGTTTTGTTGTAGCCATTGAAAGGAGAAGCAGCAGGTCGCTGCATTACATGGGGGCGGGGGAGATAAGATTTCGAGACTTGGCTGCTTCTCGCACTGTAGTCTCAGCCTGATGGAGGAGGTGGCATGCAACAAGCTCGTTAGACTTTGTCTGTTTTGTGTCAATTTGAAGGTGCAGAAGTAGCGCAAGACTCGCAGCTGTGAATTAAATTAGATGCATGAAAAACGTAGGTTGAAGGTGTGACCAGTGAGACAGCACAGCAACAGCTCTTTGTTTTGCACACGGGAAGAAGCCTCGTCATTATTGGCGACGGCCTTCTTCCTCTCCCACCTGCTCCACCACCAGCTCCACCTCATCAAGCAACGTTGCTCTCCCGGATTAATCCATCATGGATTTCCCGACAGATAGTAAGAGCTCCAGTATGGATAGCGAGAAGGGCGAGCATATGTTCATCGACGCGTCAGCGCCAGCACCACCACCACGGCGAAATCTACAGAGAACTTGGGCGTTCGGATTCCTCACTGTCTGCACCTTGTACTTCCTGCTTTTCTCCCTCCATCCCAAAGTCGCGTTTCCCTTCAGGAAACCATGCGGAAGACACGGCGTGGCACATCATGATGGAATACAAACAAAGGTCGGAGATAACTTCAGCCAACTTAAGACTCTCGTGCCTCTTGAGGCGCATATTATGAGCAAATGTTCAGATGCAAAGGTGGGTAGCACAAGATCTTTCAGGAAATTCTGGATCTCCCAGTAAACTTAGGGCATACCAACTTTCTGCCAGCGCTTTCTATCTACCCTGCTACAGCTACTAACTCCTCCCAGGACTGTCTCCAAAAGCTCATCCTCCCCGCAATGATGAAAGTAGTCGCTGAAGTCAACTTTACCCTCTCCTACATCGGCACACCCACCGACAACGATGGCGTAGACTGCAGACACGGCCCCGAAGAATGCTTAGGAAATGTCATCGAACTCTGCGCCTCCTCCCTTTACCCAGACCCAAAAATATACCTAGGCTTCACTATGTGCCTAACACGCGACTACGAAGATATACCGCAGAAGTCTCTTGTCGAAGACTGCGCGCTGGAACACGGCATCGATTTTAGCAAGCTGGACGAATGCATGACGCGAGATAACGGCGGATTTGGCATGGGCATGCTGCGAGATAGCGTCCGAAGGAGTACAGATGCAGGCGTGACGAAATCGTGCACTGTGCGGTTGAACGAGAAGATATACTGCGCGCGGGATGACGGAGAGTGGGTGGATTGTCCGAATGGAGCGGGTGTTAATGATTTGGTTATTGCGGTGCAGAAGCAGTATAATTCGTCTTCTTAATAGGTTCGAAAATACTAGTCCACAGCTCGCCCGCTTCTCCGACTGTATAACTCAGGTCTAGACTGTCCATCCCGGCTTCTGAATCCCCTGACATGGCTTCCAGCGTGCTGATGATACTTTCCAATCCGATCGCTTTACCGGTTGCTTGAGTGCCGCCTGCTTCGAGGGACACATGGACGACATGGACGTGGAAGTGGTAGTAGGTGGGTTGGTAATGCACATATAGCTTCAGCTGGTCCGCTTCGACCCCATAACTCCCCACTGTAGCATCGACAAATCGCTTCCGCATATGCTTCAACCAGCTAACATGCTTCTTCCTCAAATCCCTCAGACTCCAAATATCCCTCCTCTCCACTAATCCCAGTACATGCAAAGTGCCTATTGTCTTGCGGTCCCAATTCAGATCTGGTAGCAACAGGAATCCTTCGTCGTTTGTAGTTTGACCTATGGGTGTCCGGAATATAACGTCTTCGACTTCCGTTTTGCCTTCGATTATATTGTAGACCCAATTAAGCCTTCCTCCTTCTCGTTTAGACAACATATAAGGCTGGATCTTATCTTTGTAAATCTGTGCGGTTTCCGTAACCATTCGCGTACCTTGCGGAGAGTACTTCTTGATGTGCTGCTCCGTGCAAGGGTAGATGAGATTTATCTTTAGGTCTGAAAGTTCGCCTTTCTTCTCTTCTGTTTGCGAGGAAGTTGGTGGGGAAGAGGCCAGGTACCAGAAGTAGACATCGTTTGCGCCGAGGTTTTGGAGGGTTGATAGCGTGCTTGGTAGGGAAGAAAGGTAGGTTGTTGAGGCGGGAAAGGGAGCGCGTTCAAGGATGAGGAGGGCAGGCTGGGTGTTTATTGAGCCGTGGAGGATTATGCGGCGGCCTGCTTGATCTAAAAGACTTTTAGAGTGCGTCCTGGGAGAGGATTGAGAAGGTACCTTGGTTTAAGATGCGTTCAAATTTGAATGCGGGGATGAGGGAGTGCGGATCTGTTATTTTGTCACCCATTTTTCTTAGTTTCCTGTCAACAATTTGAAAGTGGGTGGGAAAGAGGAGTAATTGTAGCTGTTTGTTCAACAAAGAATGGGGTGTGGAAGAAAGTATCAGCCTTCCCGCAAGGCGGTGAAACTCAAGCCAGGCAAAGCGCGGGGTCCCCTCTACTGGATGTGGGGCAGCACAAAAAGCAGTGATCTGGATGCAATACTAGATATATATGTCTAATTATTTTGATTTGATGTTTTCTATTAAATATAATAATTCTAGTGTAACGGCCCTTTTTGCGCTACATTTGGCTAGCTGGGTATATCAACATATACCTTCCCCCAAACTGGTGTATGCCTCTTGTAAAAAAAACTCCTCCCCATGCAATGCAACGCAATAAATTTAAAATTCGTTCTCGACATTATCATCAACGTGTTAGCCGCCAGCTGCAAAGGTGGACTTCTTTCTAAGCTTCTCTCCATACAACCATAAAAGAATTGGGGCCGGCCATCCAAGGGCAATTGCAATAAATGCAAGTAAACTATTACCCCAGCCGTAGTGAAGAGCTTGGTACATATAGGGCGCGAATAGCGGGAATCCGAACCCAGCCAAACTCCTCAGTACGGTTGCAGCTCCAATGGCGGACGCTGCGTAGCGAGTATACGAATCAACAATATACGTTTGAATGCACTGGAATCCAATAATTGTGCCCCCAGAGAAGATAGCCGCTCCGATGTTGGGAAGAATCCAATGCGTGTGGGCTTGTGCCGTCCATCCGTACCAGAAAAGCCCAATTGGAACAAGTAAAGCTCCAGGAATCATGAGCGGTACTCGGAATTCCGGCTTTCCTACACCATTGTTTCGTTTCTTCAACGCGCGGTAGATTCTGTCTTGACAGGGAGCGCAGACTTGAGTTCCAATGAAGAATCCCACACCGAGAGAAATGTAATTGAGACCTCCAATTCCAACGCTTTCACCGTATGGCCCCTCCCATAGTCCGGGAAATGTTGACAGGACTAAGTACATGAGTCCATATAGATAAGCCATGTAGATGGCAAGCACTTGGACAATGACTTGTGTTCCAAGAAGCCTAAATGGGCGGACGAGAGAGATTCGAAGGGTCTTCATAACAGTTCGGTCTGGGCGATCGAACTCAGTATGCAGAGCTTCATTGCCAGTATCTTTGATAAGCTTCTTTTTCTTACGATGCAAAAGAACGGGTGGGTACGTTTCTTGCAAAAAGAAAAGCCCCATAAATTGGATCACTCCGTCCGCGATGGTTGTCGCGTAAAACACCCATCTCCAAGTCGTATTCTCTGCGATAAAACCACCAGCAATTGGGCCAACTGCCGGTCCAAGCAATGGTGCAAGACTGTAAATCGAGATTGCTCTTCCACGCTCTTCGGCCGTGAAGAGATCACTGAGAACGCCACCACCCAAGGCCAAGGGGGCACTTCCTCCTAGTCCAGATAGGAAGCGGAATGCAATCAATTGGCCCTTGGTCTGAGCCAAACCGCATCCGAGATTGAAGAACAAGTACAGCAAATTGCTAGTTTGCAAGATAATCGTCCTCCCATACATCTCTGACAAGGGTCCGAGGAACAGGGGTCCAATTGCATATGCCAGAACGAATATGGACAATGTCAAGGATTTTTCTATCTCGTTGGTGATATTGAATTGAGTCGCGATCGCATTAAGTGCAGGGGCAACCATTGATGAAGATACCGGCGATATGAAGGTAAAAGAGCTCACGACCAGAGTGGCCGCCCATTTCCGTCTCGTACTCCAGTTCTTAGGGTTCTTCGGGTCGTCAGGTCCATCCCAGCTGACTAAATTGGGATCTCGTTCGCTCCTCGCACTTTTCGCTTTCTCCAATTTTGGACCCCTCTCAACATCTCTTTCGTCCTCGATTCCATCTATTACTTCTGGCTCGATGTCTGCTTGTTCGGGATCATCTTCCGTGCCATTTTTCTCGTCCGCTATGTTGATTTCATCTGTACTCTCGCTGTCGACTGCCTCATCATCGTGGTGCTGGTATCGGTGGCCGTGGTATTGGGTATGATCATCAAGATGCGTTCCAGATACGAGTCGAGCAAGTCCTGGTGGTGAGTTCGGTCTCGACGCACCAGACTTCCGTGATGCTGCGCCTGAAGTGTTCCTTCTCGATCGCGAGGGCCTGTCGGAATCTGCCATGTATGTCTAATGTTGTAAGCCGTATTGGGGCGACTGCCCATGTCAGTAGTCGTGAGGCGGTAGGTCTTGAGCTGTGGGTGCTTGACCTTTGTTTTGAAAGGTGAGTATGGTGATTCGGTCCCAAAGATATAGGTGAAGACTTTATACAAGGAGTAAAGGAAAGACATGAAGGTCTGAGCCACTTACGCACTACAGATACATAACTAAAAAACGGCCTTTGGACGAGAAATGGAGATTACGGGACTCGCAAGGACGTTGGAGGCGCCGACTCGCCGTTGGAGCAGCCCGCCAATTAGAGGATCTCTTTTGACGGCACATCGGCCGCTCTAGTATCGTGCAGGGGAAGAAGCTCACATTACTTGTGTTGAGCTAGATGCAGAGAAGGAAAGCTGACAACTTTTGGGGGGATGCCGATGCCGATTAGCCGGGACCGAAACGATGGTTCCGGCGATAAGATCTGACATAGTGATATCTTAACTCCTCATCGGCGGGACGACGCCGGGGGAGTGATCCGACTTTGCAACTATGAAGTAATGCTCCTCCTGCGTATAAGGTTCATGGTATTTGAGGCTCAGTTCTCGCCAAAGACAATGAGTTGTGACCGTAGACACGCGCTTGCGCAAAGGAGGGAGCACCAGGACATCAGAAAGATTCGCAAACGCGGCTCCAACAAAACTCCTTGAATGCCTTCACTTGATCCCGCTAAAGTCGATTGAATGTATGCTTGATTAGTGCTCATCTAGGTATTTACGGCTTGCTCATGGTCGGCCGTTAATGAAAGCTTCGGAAGAAAGTACGCCTAGCTTATCCTCTTCGCAAAGAACAACCGTCCGAATGAACTTGAGGGGAAAACACGCTTGTATCATACAGTTACAAGATTCGATTGAATAAGAAATGATGTTTCTGCCTCTCCAATGGCCGCAAATGTTAAAAATCTGAGAACAATTGCTCGTTCCTATCCTACTTCAGCTCGTAGTCAGGAACCTTTTTCACCTCTGATGCAGGATTTTGCAATACGCTCGAAGGCTGCAAAACGTCAAGATTGTAGGCTGCCCTGATTGAACACTTGAAACGGTCCACCAAGAAGCCATTTGAAGGGAGGGCGATGTTGAGGGCAGCAGAAATATCAACTTTAGACAAAACATAAAGAAAAAAAGCAGAGACAGAAGCTATTCTTGAAGCCTAGAATTCCTCATGTAATGATCTGCTAGACTTGCCTGAGGATTTTCTGGCCTCCAAGATGAAGTGGACAGCTGGAGGCATGATATCATTTTAACACGCATGTTTGCTGAAGAAAAGAGGTCGATCCGGAGGTGTCTCAACCTGCTTGGCGATGTTGATAGTGTGACAAAAAGCAAACAATATTGAGGTGCAGTATCGCCAATAGGTGGCGGGACTCGAGATTGATATCCATTGTCACACAAAACAACAGCACTGTTTGAAAATGCCACCTCGGCCATGAGAGAGTAACCATCGAGCATTGGAGCTATCTGATCCGAATTATACTCAGGTAGAGGCTCCAAGGGGCTTCGAATCATAGAATTCCTTTTGGGTACGCCATGCCACGGTCCTAATCGCCGATCAGACCATCGCGCGCTCCAATCACTGGGTCCTATTAGAGATCTGGACCCCTGGGTCTCTCTTATCAGTGCCACTGCCACTGCCACTGCGCGGGGGCGCCCTGAGAATTGGATTTGCTTCTTCTTCACGGGATCCGATTGCGACTGACTGCTTATCCGCAACCTGCGCTGCATTGGGAGGACTGCCGTTTTGTCAGCACACTGCCCCCTCCCTGATTACCTGGATCTATAGGACTCCGGTCCGGGGAGAATCCATAACTCCTCTACTCCACACTTGTAGGCGAAAATTTTACCTCCTCTACCTCGAGAACAACCTGTATATCTCGCACTTGCTTGAAAATTCGAAGCCAGGCGATAAGGTGCGGGATTAGACGATACAACGAAATCAACGCGGAGTGCTTTAATACGAAGCGGGGCTCTGCAGACAATTGGATTGTGTTTATCTTGGTCAGAGCTTCATAGCCGCAAGTTCCTAATCCCAACCCGCATTTCTACGCCCCACCATATGGCAGACGTCAAAGATGCGGAGAAAATGTACATGCAGGACGGAGTTGGCGGGGAGGCTGGGATGAACATCAGCAACGGTAATGGTCAACCTGCCAAGAAGAAATCGCGAAGCAGTAGAGAGGCAGCCGCGATCAAGCGACGATGCGTTAGCACGGCCTGCATTGCGTGCAGGAGGAGAAAGTCCAAATGTGATGGAAACACACCTAGTTGTGCGGCTTGCTCGAGCGTTTACGGCACTGGTGAGTCTTTGTGGGAGCCAGAGTGGGCTTCAAGAAAGAACTTAAGTTAACTTTTGTCTTATCAGAATGCGTGTACGACCCCAACAGCGACCATCGACGGAAAGGTGTATATAAGGAGAAGATTGATAGTTTAAAAACACGGAACTCGACACTTCAGACATTGGTGCAAGCAATTTTGAACGCGGCCGAGGACGATGTACCAAGTTTAGTGAAACAAATTCGGACGTGTGAAAGCCTTGATGATGTTGCAGATAACATACTGCGGCAGGAACAAGGTCTCGAGGAGGAGGAGGATGAATTCGATGACAATTCTGCATACACAACAGCGAACCTTCCAACTTTCGAGACAGAATTATCCGGGAAGATGGGAGAGCTGAGATTGGAAAATGGATCAGTTCGATTTCTTGGAGGAACGTCGAATTTGATATACCTGGAACCCACGGCCGACGACGATGGTCTCACTGGATCAGAAGCCTACCAACAACAAGAGGATCCATTGACAAGTTGGACCAACGTGACTATGGATACTGAAGTTATTGTTCATTTAATCAATATGTACTTTACGTGGCATTATCCTTACTTCACCACGTTATCGAAAAGTCTTTTCTACAGAGACTTCCTTCTGGGAAAGCCACTTGGAACTCCGAAGCGAACTATCTACTGTTCCAGCCTCCTAGTCAACGCCATGCTGGCCCTAGGATGCCACTTTACCAACTCTCCAAAAGGTTGCGCAGACCCTAATGATCCGACAACAAAAGGCGACGCATTCTTTGCTGAGGCAAAGCGACTTATCGTTGAAAATGATGAATACGAAAAACCCAAGTTGACTACTATCCAAGCCCTTTGTCTAATGTCTGTAAGAGAAGCTGGGTGTGGCCGGGAAGCAAAAGGATGGGTCTATAGCGGGATGAGTTTTCGAATGGCACAAGACATGGGCCTTAATTTGGATTCTGGTGGAATGACCAACAATAAGGAGACCATGGACGAGGGAGAAATTGATGCTCGGAGGGTAACTTTCTGGGGCTGCTTTTTATTTGACAAATGTTGGTCCAACTACTTGGGGCGGTTGCCCCAGTTGCCCGTGTCCAACATCACAGTGCCGAAGTATGATGTTTTCCCAGATGAGGATGCTGACGTTTGGTCGCCTTACACGGACAATGGCGTAGGACAGTTACATTCGCAGGCCTCACGAACGAGAGCTGTGGCGCTGCAAATATCAGCTCTCTGTGAGATTAGCAGTGACCTATTGATCTTCTTCTACCATCCACAACACCTGGAAAAATCTGTTGGGAGATCCCAAGAACTGAAGAAATTGAGCGAGTTACAAACGCGCCTCGAGGCATGGAGGAAGGAACTACCGAAGGAGCTAGAGCCGAAGGAAGGACAATTACCTAACGTTCTACTTATGCAGTAAGTCCAATTCTTCTATGTTGAGATAAGATCCACTGACCTTTTGATAGCATGTTCTTCCATCTCTTGTATATACACTTGTTCCGACCATTCCTCAAGTACAATCCCTCAACCTCGCCTCTTCCCTCACATGTCTCACCCCGAAAGCTATGCACTCAGGCTGCAGCTTCCGTCTCAAAGCTCATGCGCTTATACAAGCGGACCTATGGGCTCCGCCAAATTTGCAACATTGCAGTATACATAGTCCACTCCGCTTGTACTATCCACCTCCTCAACCTCCCCGAGAAGACCGCAAAGAGAGACATCATCCATGGAGTCAAACACCTAGAAGAGATTGCCGAAGACTGGCTTTGCGCTCGTCGAACCTTGAGCATCCTCAGCGTCTTAGCCAGAAAATGGAAGATCGACCTTCCGGAAGAGGCGGCCCAAGTCTTTACACGAACAGATTCTAAGTTCGGCTTCTTCAGCACAGCAGATGTGCCGTCACCCAAACAAGAGTTAGTGGTTGCTACCCCGCCATCAGCAGCCGCTTCACCTCCGAGGGTACCACAACCACAGCTGGTGAACCCTCCCAAGGTAGCTCGGAGCCAAACCCAGCTGCAACAAAGTTTGTACAGCTATCTACCTGATACTCAATCCATGCCTATGAACGGAGTGCAAATACCGCGGTCAAATGTACAGAACCCAATATCCAATCAAGCTCCAAAACTTTCCAATGGTGCAGGCTCAATGACGATGCCAAACGAGTCAGTCGTTTCCTCTATTCCTTATACACGCAACGTCTACAGCGCCCAATCAACATCCACCTCGCGCTCCGGCGTTTCCGATCTCCCTCGCACCTCCTCCACTGAGTCCTCAGGCCAAATGACGAGGCAAGTAAGTCCGAATACGCTATTCGGAGGGGTTGACGCACTAGTCGAGAGCCAGGACTGGTGGCTGAGAGATCAGGCCAGTCTGGCAGTAGGCTTTGATAATTGGATGGGTATGGGTCAAGCCGAGGATTTGACCGGTACAGGAGGAACTGGCTCGCCGGAGCTGGCCAATAGAACGGGTGTTAATAGTGGGTTTTATATGCCGCCGCGCAACGATGGATACGGTGGTGATGATGACTGGGCTTATAATTGATTTGTTTCCTATATCTTTCCTTGGGGGATGGAGGGTTAGGAAAAGCTGGATGATTACGACGGCGCTATAAGTAGTACATGTAGCGATGGAGTTGGAATCGGACTGGTATCTGGACTATTTCGAGCGGTGTATTTAGATGGAGTCGCTCTTCGAAGCCGAATGTGCGGTTCAATCCCAATTTTAACTGTTCGTAAGCCTTATTTTCATGTTACTTTTTCACCTGCATTGCCACACAAACAAGTGCAAAAATGCTTCAGGCTCTTGACTAGGCTGAGCCTGTAGCTAGAGGCGCCCAATTTTCACCTTTTTCCTTTTGTTACTCGTTAAACTTGATTGTGCTTGATTTGTGAATAAGTTATTTTGCTTGCTTGGGAAATCCTCGGTTCTTGACCTTGGAAGCACTCCCCATGTATATTGAACAAAGTTTCGTTTGATATATCAGATGAATAATGTCCCGAAGAGCCCGTCAGTGGGGGCCATCTTGGAATACCTCGAACGCAAAGTACTCCTCCTCATCAACCAGGATTGAAGGCTATGGATTCCTGGAGGAAATGAAGCTATTCCCAAGTTGCGATGTGCAACAAAAAGGTTGAGCAGAGTCGTCACGATTCACTTTATGTTTGTACCTGTATACTTTGACGTTTTTGTTGCATATCGTACCAAGGCCTAAACCAAGGCCTAAACCAAGGCCTAAGTAGTGGAAACATCAATGTATTTATTTTCTTCTATTCCCTTTCCCCGAAGCAGTCGGGATCTTGAAGTGCTGCACTGAATACTGCAGCTGGTTCGAGATGCTAGCCTAACTAAGGTGGGCAGGTCAAGTAACCTGTTGAGCTGGAAGGAATAGCGGCCTCCGAAGTTCCTTGTCGTGCATTGTAACCAACCACGCTAGATCTAGTTAGCAGTGTTGTCTGAAGCTGGGTTTGCAATCTCAGCGCATATAGACAGCAGCTGACTTGGACTCTAACTAGGGTTTTCGCTTTAGCTGCAGCCAGATCAATGAGCTAGATGTAGCTAGTATGTATCAGCCGCTAGAAGTTGAGCAGCTAGCTTTCAACTTTGGTAGGTCCACTAGCTGGAGCAAATCTCTAGACCTTGCCTATCTTCACCTTTCGTTGAATGTCCCACACGCAGTGGAACATTCAGCATATCTGCAGCTCAGGATTCATCTCATTTAATCAAGTGAACAATGTCTGACATATAGTGGAACATTCTTCCTATCTTCAGCTTCGTCTGGGAGTTCTAGAGTGGGGTGAATGATCAAATTCTCTATATTTCGCAACGATCGTAATTCATTTCTATTTATTTTCGTCTCTCAATCAATCTTAATCGCGAGCTTTCCGAAATGTTTCTGGTCCCACATATATTGATAAGCCCTAAGTCGGTTAACATTGCTGCATTATTCGAGGGAAAATAAGGGTAATAACTCACTCTTTCGCCTGATCAAGCGTGAAGACCTTCTCATCCACCACCGGCTTGATCTTGTTGAACTCTATAGCCCTATTCATATCCTCGAATTGAACCCTGCTCCCAACAAGAACACCTCTGACGGTGCAGATGTTCGTCAACGCATCCAGGTAGCTTGGTTCTTTCTGGTCAGGCATTCCTCCTAGGAAGCCAATGATAGAAATAACACCATCAATCTTAATCGCCTTCAAGCTCTGAGCCATTGTCGTCGGTCCTCCAACCTCAAGGATGTGGTCTACACCCTCTCCCCCGGCTGTGAGTTCCTTGGCTTTGTCACCCCACTCAGCAACTTCTTTGTAGTTAATGACCTCATCTGCACCCAGTTTCTTCAGTACCGCTGCCTTTTCCGCCGAACTCGTCGTAGCAATGACCTTGGCTCCCGCAGCCTTGGCAAACTGCACAGCAAAAATACTAACACCCCCAGTGCCCTGCGTAAGAACGGTATCTCCTGGCTTCAGCGCCTTGAGTCCATACAGACCATTCCAAGCAGTGAGAGCAGCGCAAGGCAGCGTCGAGGCTTCAAGCCAGGATAGGGATGGCGGCATATCAACCAGTCCATTCTCGTTGAAAGTGCCGTGTTGGCGGAGGGCGCCGTCAATGGTACCTCCCAAACCAGTGGCGACTGTTAAGGGGTTGAGAGAGCCGCCTAAGTGGCCTTGATTGAACAGCGTGAGGACTTTGGAACCGGGCTTGAAGCGGGTTACTTTGGAGCCGACAGCAACGACTTCGCCTGCTCCATCAGAGGCGGGGACCACACCGTCTTTTTGAGCGAATGGATATTTGCCTGGTGAGTATTAGTTGGAGCTCCAGATGGTGATGTAATGAATGCAGATAGCTTTCTATAGAATATATCAAGCATATTCGCTGTGAACGCTTACCTTTGGGAATGATTAAATCACGGTAGTTTAGTGAAGCTGCATGGAACTTGACTAAAACTTCATACTCAGAAACCTCTGGTACTGGAGCTTCACCGAGTTTCAAGCTGTCGAAGCCATTTTTGCCATTGATGGTCCAGGTCTTGGTGGTTTTGGGGATTGAAGGCATTTTAGTTGATATGGGATTTTTCGTCTGATCTCAAAGGGGGGAAAAAATAAGAAGAGCAAGATGGGTAGATGGTGGCCAAATATTGTTAATTTGTGTCTTTGAAATAGTGTTCCTGACGCAATTATCTCCTAGTGTTCAGGGTTCGGCTGTCGGATTTAGTTGACGTTTGACTTTTTGCTAACACACGATTCTGATTCGAGTAGCGAAAAAGAAGTCCCAGAAAGAGCTACTTGGTAATAAAAAGAGCCGCCGAGATGCTAATTTGGGTTTAAACAGTGGAGTGGAATCTAAATACTCCCCGAGCTGGGAATTGTTCGGTATTGAAATATGACGTCGAGAGAGGGGCGAAAAGAAAAACTCCACGCTTGGCTGGAGTTACGCGTACTTTTAAAGAAACTTTTGAATTGAAATCTATTTAGAGAGAAGGTAAAGAAAATTGGTGGACGCCTGTGATGTTGACTCGAAATGGGTGTACAACGCCCTGCTTGATTGGGCGTTACAAGAGGATATGGAACGTGAAATGTGGACGACAGTGAAGATAATGGAGGGTGACTGGCGCGATGCATCAGCCCCTGATTGAACTCCTCCATCGAAAACGAGAGCTATGGGCATGAACTGTATCATAATGCAACATCGCAGCCCAAAAGAGAAGAAAGAGCAGCTTTGACGCTGGCCCGAGCAACCTCCTTGGCTCTTTCGAATGCCCTCAATGCACCATAATGGCTGACTGGTGATAAGGCCTCAGGTTGAGAGCACTTTGATTTTGAAGTGGTGGGTGGGTTTTCAGCGGTAGCAGGTGCGGGGGGAAAGGGGGGAGTGGATGATGACGTTGAAATAGGACTAGTTTTAGGGGCTCGCTTAGCTAATGCTCTGAGATTTGAAGGCAAGGCAAGAGCCTCAGCTCTTCTCCTCGTCTTCAATATTCTCATCCACAGATTGCTTCGCTGACGCTGACATCTACATTTTTACCAGCCACATCTCTCACCTCACGAGTTGCACTCGGAGTCTTCAGATCGCGTCCAAGGAGCGGGCCTGTGTGTTACGTACAAGTGTTGTCGTTGCCACATGTAATATCGCACCTTACCTAATTTTGTACTTCCGTCCACCTTTGTGCTGGGCCCAGGCTACCGACAAACGCGAAATTGATTCGCCCCCGTCCGCCAGCGCATGCGCGCACGAGGCTCGGTGTGGACTTATCTCAGCGCCGCAACGGAAGAGAGATAGGCGTCGGCAGTTCGCGGTTCACGGGAGTTGCCTGTTTCAGTGTTTCGATCACATCCGCATCGCGAATCCCACATTCCGGTGGGGCTGGTGCTGGATTTCCCGTTGGAACTTCGAGAAGTCTCGAACAGCCGAACCAAGTTCTCGAAATTCACAGGATCATGATACACGATGGGTCGACTCTTGTTGCGATATTGAAATCCGGTCAGGATCATGGAGTGTCGGAGAACTCTGGCACAACTTTCTGCACAACTTATGTATGACCACAGCGGCAGAGGGTCCGGGCTCCACCAGGCTTCCTGTAAGGGGCAGGGGTTGAGGCGTGTCACGTGTAAATCTACTTATCGGTTCGAGCGATCTGGAAGCTGGACCTCCAACCGAAGTCTTCTGTCATCATTTTTTTCAACATGATGGTGCCATGGTAAGGCTCGCATTTGGCCCACCACCCTCCGCCGGATCCTGCGCTTTACATTCAGCTCGTAAGCACGCATCGCATGTGTCGCACAACTTGACCACCGACGAGGATCTGAAGCGCCAATGTTGTGCCCAAAACGGGCACCACTGAAGCACAAGAAAGGGACATGTTGATGCTTTATTTGGCTTCCTTGCACATATTTGCGTCTGCTGGACGAATTCTTGGGAATGGACTCTGGGACACTTACTCGTTACAACCAACACAGGTGACGGCACGTGAAGATGTCCCGAGAGACTTGCCGATTGATATCAGGGAAACATCTAGTTCTTACGTCTCGACCTCTCTTTGAGTCGACCGAGATTGCAACAATCTAGCTCTCCGTCATGCCGCTGCTCCGAGCGACTCTTTCGTCGCAACCGTGATCGGATTCGACTTTACGACGATATGACATGAGTCCCCTAACAATATTTGATCACCTGGGAGTTGAATCGACATCGTCGTTTGAATTTAATCGAATGCACGGGTGCTCGGGACTGCCGCCGAGATCGTTTCCCCATGCCCTAACGCATACTCCGCATTTTCTGGGGAAGAAAGGGGCTCCTCGAAAGCTTCAATGATGATTCGGCGATTCGATCGAGGATATATAGTAGGCATGCAAGCTTTAAATTCCAGGAACGACTGTATCAGATTGACCTTGTCGGATTTTCTGCCCAGAGTCACATTATCGGGCATCATAACAATAAAGTTGATATTGAAGAGGCGAGGCCGGAAGGTTTGCGCCAAACGCCATATTACTATGATCTTTTGGGACGCGAGATGCATAAAGCCCTTGATTTAGGGCCGCATTTCCTGGAAGGCTGGAAGCACTACTAAACCTCCCTGTAAAGATTTGCGCTGCCACCTGACTTATGGGCTGGCTATCGCGATATTACTCTCTGATCCAACCAGTCGAAGATATCTTTCTTGTTTCAGTGTTTCACCACGACGATCTACCTTGACAACTGGATTCTCGAATGCTTCGATCTGATCTTTGTTGTTCCTGGCACGGCTCCACATTTTCACAAATTGCTCCTGCATAACCCTTCAATCTCAATGTCCATATGGGGTTATCCTATTGCAGCGGAGGCATATGGAGAATGAAGATCCGGGGCAATGACACAAAATCTTGCCTCTCTCGTGTCTTGCTACTGTACAAGTCACGGCCGACGATTAATATGATCGAGGCCTGATGGTTTACGAGCACCAAGAAGGATCACGGAGATCAACAGTTCTTCAATATGGGGGCTGGATTGGCGCGAAACTGTGGCCAATCAGTACCCATGCTTGCAAACGGACCGACCTGCCACTGTGAACTCTGATTGTGCGAGGAATTTTGACGCGGGTGGCCCTCCATCTGCTGCCTCATACCCTGCCTGGGTCCAGCAACTACATGCACGACATGTGTTATTGCCCCGTGCTGGCAGGTTAGAAGAATTGGATGCTGTAACGCTCATCCCTCGGGCACGAGGAAGAGACGAGAAGGATCAAAGGAGTTTTTTCATCTATGCCTCTTCTTACCAAGACAGAGAAGTTGGCACGTTTTGTACCATAATTTTGGGCTGATGCGATTGGCGCGTTATTTGTTTAGCTCAACGACATGATGGGAGGGTTCGTGACCGTTCATCGGTCGCAAAGAGTCTACTTAGTACCATCGACACCAAGCGAGAGCCTAACTTGATGCTTGTTGGTGCGAGATCTACGCAACTACCTGACAGTTCTAGCGCGCCTGTCATTGCGTGAGGCAAGAGCCTTCCACAAGTAGGCCTATCCACAAGAGGGAAGTCGACCGCTGTAAATGTGCACCATTTTTTCGGAGATGGGCTCTCGTCAACTCACAGTGAGCATATCGACCCACACTAGCCTGCAATGCCCTGTAAAGACTGGGATTGATGGCGCCTGCAGCTTCGTTGCCGAAGAACGCTTAGAATCTGACTCCCCCAAAATAATCGGAAAAAGCCAGGCCGTAGATGAGCCTTCGGAGCAGATACCGCCGCATGCCTGCTGCTCTCACAACTACTTGCCACACCAATGGCTTGCGAGCCAAGTAGAGACAGCTAGGTGGTAGACCCCTGTCTCTCCACAGTCGAGAGCAATAAACCTCCCATGTCCTCTTTTTTTTCTCCATGCAAATTGCAGACCCCGCCATTAGAATTGATTGCCCTGTCACTTGGTGGCGCCGTCCATGGAAACCGAACTCTTGTTCCTCTCTCCACTTGCCTCACACAAAGGGTCCTGCTGATGATCAGGGAGACAAGGTGCAGGGAGCAACGATGTACCCCGGACCGCATCGAGCTGGAGTAGATCTTTTATAGATGCTCCGACTGCACACCTTCTCAGAAGGCTCTCAAGGACTCTTCTCCACACTTCTTTAACTCCTCTGTCCCCACACAACTCCAAGCCTCATTCATGCTTTCTCGTCGAGCTTGATTTACACAAGTCATCCGAAATGCTTTCTAACCCTCTTCATCGTTTTTCGGCATACAATGCCTTGCCATCCAGTGGCATGCTCGGCAATGGGCATGTTCCTTCCAACCACATGCATTCGGGTCTAGATACTCTCGCACACGGCTCGCAGTACGCGCTCCAACAACTACAACATCAAGTTGACGTCCATCAAAATTCTCAAGTCCACAGAAATCACAACGCCAAACATCGACAACATCCTTACGGGCCCGGACCTACCAATGGGAGATCCAACGGGACAGGCGCATCTGGACCAATCAGGCGGCGAATCAGCCGAGCTTGTGATCAGTGCAACCAGCTTAGGACAAAGTGCGACGGGCAGGCCCCGTGTGCTCATTGTGTTGGCAAGTTACTAGCAAAGCAGTTGGAATCAATTTATACTAATTGTTCGTAGAATTCGGATTAGGTTGCGAATATATACGGGAACGAAAGAAGCGAGGCAAAGCTTCCCGTAAAGATCTGGCGCAACAAGCCGCAGCAGCAGCAGCAAATGGGCAGAAGTCTCCTACAGGTCAATCATCTGAGGAAAGATCTCCCACAGAATCTCGAAATGAAAGTGGTGGATCTGCTACCACCTCCCTTCCGAACGACAACAATGACTTCAAACGACCTCAAGCTCAAAGATCTTTGAGCTTGAATACAACAGGACTCGACAATGGGTCTGCGCGAGAAGCACTCAAAGGAAGACTACGAGCTGGCAGCCTCGAGAGCCTCACTGAGATTCCGAACGGACATCAGCCTCACATGGTTAGCCGCGCAGAAGCGGATCAAATCGAGAGCCCCGCGTCCCTGAATATGAACGGCTATTCAAGCATGCATGGATATCGACCCGCGATCAATCCCCACATGATGAATGGCAATGGTGGTCATCCCAACTTCAATGCCGGACAGGGTTCTTTACCCGGTTACACAGATCTTCCGTACGCCATCCAAAGCCAAAGCCCGACGCATTATCCGGGAAATACTCCGGGCCCCTTTCGTTTAGGCGACAGTCCTCTGCCCGGGTTCCCCATGGGGTCTGATGCCGCATCGCCAGGAGGATGGATGTCTTTACCATCACCATCTAATCAATACCAGCAACACGTGACGCAGAACTTCAACACGACTCTCCGTTACCCCGTCTTACAACCCCTCATCCCACATCTGGGGAACATCATCCCTTTATCCCTGGCTTGCGATTTACTTGACTTGTACTTTGCAAGTTCGTCATCGGCCTTGATGCATCCTACGTCACCTTATGTACTTGGATACGTCTTCCGAAAGCACTCTATCCTTCACCCGACTAAACCGAGACAATGTACTCCCGCGTTATTGGCGAGCATGTTGTGGGTAGTTGCGCAAACCAGTGATGCTGCTTTCCTCACAGCACCTCCTTCCTCTCGGGGTAGGATCTGCCAGCGTCTACTAGAGCTCACGGTTGGCTTGCTGAAGCCCCTTATTCATGGTCCCTCGGATGGAGAGAGCTCACCAAACTTCTCGAATACCGTTATCAATGGTGTGGCCCTAGGAGGCCTGGGCGTAGCTATGCCTGGATCTGTTAATCCAGACGGCCTGACTGGGGAGACTGGAGCATTTGGTGCTACTGGAACTCTTGATGATGTGGTAACATATATCCATCTTGCTACCGTCGTCTCGGCCAGTGAGTACAAGGGAGCAAGCCTAAGATGGTGGAACGCAGCGTGGTCTTTGGCCCGTGAGTTGAAGCTTGGAAGAGAGTTACCTCACAATAGCCCCACAACCATGTCTCAAAGCAATGGGACAATGTCTCCACAGCAAGCAACTGAGGGAGTCAACGATGTGGACGCGGATGGAGAAGCAGATGATGATGTTCCGCCGGGCATGATTACGGAAGAGGAGCGAGAGGAGAGGAGAAGAGTTTGGTGGTTAGCATATACTGTGGACAGACACCTCGCCTTGTGTTATAACAGGCCACTCTTCCTGTTAGACATTGAATGCGATGGTCTTCTCCAGCCGATGGATGATACGCTGTGGCAAGTAAGTACTCATTTTTTAAGGGTTCAGAATAGTTATGAACTCCCCGAGAAACATTTCGGTTTAAGCTTTTGCTAATTGATTACCAATAGGCTGGTGAATTCTATACTGGTGATTCAAGCATTCATATTACTTCCCCGAGTGGCACACCACGGATTAGAAGGAGAGGACCTAACTTTGAATGTACGGGACATAGCATATTCGGATATTTCCTACCCCTCATGACGATTCTCGGAGAGATCGTAGATCTCTACCACGCCAAGAACCACCCTCGATTCGGCATTGGCTTTCGATCGGCCCAGGAATGGGATGATCATGCCAGCGAAATTGCCAGGCAGTTAGAAGCCTATGGCCAAAGTCTCAAAGACTTCGAGTCAAGGAACCTCAGCACTCCAATCGATGAACAACAACCCGAAAAATCAATGGAAGGTATTACAGCTACGAATGTCGAGCACGCTGACATCGGTACGCCCTCTGTTCACTCAGTACATACAGCCTCATCAGCGCACATTTCCGAGGCCGACATCCAAACTCGGATAGTCGTCGCCTACGGAACGCATGTTATGCACGTGCTACATATTCTCCTCACAGGGAAGTGGGATCCAATATCCCTTCTTGACGACAACGACTTGTGGATCTCCTCGCAAAGCTTCATCAACGCCACTGGTCACGCAGTGAGTGCGGCGGAAGCCATCAACAATATCCTCGAGTATGATCCAGGGCTTGAGTTCATGCCGTTCTTCTTCGGCGTGTATCTGCTGCAAGGAAGCTTTTTGCTCCTGTTGATTGCAGACAAACTTCAAGTGCGTACCATAATTTCTTTGGCTTGCCTCTGTCCGAATGGACGCTAATAATTACTTTAGGTGGAGGCGTCTCCCAGTGTCGTCAAAGCATGTGAAACCATTGTTCGTGCACATGAAGCTTGTGTGGTTACCTTAAATACGGAGTATCAGGTACGGTTTTTGATTCATGTGAATACAGTTCGTATCTAATTCATTTCACAGAGAAACTTTCGCAAAGTGATGCGTTCTGCGCTGGCACAAGTCCGAGGGCGAGTCCCAGAAGACTTCGGCGAGCAGCAATTACGGCGTCGAGAGGTACTTGCTTTGTACCGATGGACGGGCGATGGAACTGGCTTGGCTCTCTGATTCCTGTCTTCCGAATCTTGAGCGGTTCGATGGTGTTTGGGTGGGATTTAGGATCAATTCGGGGTTGGGCAATGGGAATACTTAATGCTTAGACTTGGGAAATCCGAGCAGCGCACATGGATGATTGAACGACATGAAATATAATCGGGAATATTGGCTTGGGACTTGGGAACTGGATGGATCAGGGATACCGTGGTGTTTTTGCTTCCGCTGTATATAGCTTGTTCCCTTTGGTCTTGTGACAGGAAGGAAATATGGGCGGCGTTCACTTTGCGTGATGATTGCTATTGTTTGCGAGTAATGTTTTTACTTTACTGTCTATAGTACAAAAAGCGAATACAGGCCCAATCTCAAATTACTCGATTCTAAAGCTCACTGTCGTATCCAGCCCCAACGTTCACGTGCTAGCATAAACTTGGATTTTAAATTCAACAAGAGTGGGATATTACTCACGGCTCACGCAGGTTTACTCTGTCTCCACAAATATCCAAACATGGAAGGGGCAATCAGAAAAATAGAAGCTATACACAAGCGCTTTCTCTGCACCTACGTGCTCCTCCTCCTCAAATTATCTTCCCCAGCACCACCATCCTCATCCGCATCCACCCTCTCCACACCCTCCAAAAACCCCTTAACATCCCTCGCATAATCACCAAACCTATCAACCAACGTACCCCCCACCATCCTCTTCACCACCGGCCCCAGCACCCCCCCAAACGTCTCCCAACAAGCATACTCCGTCCCACCCTCCTCCCTCTGCACAAACTCCATGACTCTCTCCGAATGCAGCTGCCAGTGCGCCCACCCGATCGCTTTCCACGCTACGCGGTACCCGCTCCTCTTCACGCCGTCTTTCTCATCTTCGATTCGCCCTAGATGCGTAACGACGATAGCTTGCGTACGACTGCGTTTCCTACCCTGAACCAATCCGTCTCCAGACATAAATACATCGATAACAGCCTCAGTGCCTTGCTCTAGCCAGCCTTCACTTTCTTCTCCGCCCCCAAAACTCTCTTTCCTCTCTCCTTGCGTGCCTTTGCCTTTACTCTTAGAAGTAATCACCCCCGCCGGACAGAAAGTGTTCCATTTCGACCAGCTGTTTGTGTCGCGGATTAGATTCAGTACTGTGAGTGGAGAGGCGGAGGTGCGCGTGTGGGCGAGGACGGTGAAGGTTCCGCCTGCGCCGTGGGTTGGGACGGGGAGGGGAGATACTAGCGCGGCGGTGACGGGCGCCGCGGCGGAGATGGGCTCTTCTGTTGAGGGGTAGCGGGGTGACATTTTTTTTGGTCTGCCCCTGATGCTTGTTGTTGCTTGGTCCGTGTATGATATTGAGAGGTAAGGGGTTCCCGGCTATTCTTTAAATGACGTTGGGAATTAGCGCCGGGAGTGGAATTTGGCAGCAAAGTCCAATTCTTGGGAGTGTTGCGGAGGACTTGAGATGAAGCTGCATTAATGGGAGATGGGAGGGAAATAGAGTTCGAGACTTTGTATCATGTTGAAATGAAGTGACACGTGACAAGTCAGGGGTTTCGCGTGTCAGACCTGGTAGAGAAGTATTTGGAAAATTGTGATCCTGGACTGGGTATCCCGTATCCATGACTATACTAATATATGTGAGAATTTCCGTATCGGGCCTTTGTGCGGAGTGGGTTGAGCCCGGCTTTCTCGGACGAAGACAATCCTAGTGACTTTCCGAGTTTGAGAAGCGCGGCACAGTGTAGCTTAGAATTTGAATTTGATCTCGAATTACAAATACTATTTGGACTTCTAGAGCATTAAGTCTTTGAGACATTCGAGGAATTCGAGTTGAAGGGGAATTGTGGTTAGAAGTCTGTGACTGTTTTGTGCTTTCGTCTGGTCAATACCGATTACTACATTGGCGGGTAGATCTCAAATCATTACCCGATGACAGGGAAAAACAAGTCACATATTGTATATTTCACTCGTATTATTACTTTTCTATTGAATCCCCTCTCTTCTGTCCAATTATTACAACACTATGCCAGAATCTTATGCATATCCAACGCTTTCTTCCTCGCCCCAACATCGGGCGCCGTGCACCAACTATCATTATCCAAAACAAATGGGTATCGTGTTTCGTATATCTAAGCCGCCAATCATTACATACGCCATATCCAATGCCACATCATTGTATACAAGATTCCCATAAATCATCTATTTAACGGTCATCATCTTGTCCCAGTAACAACGCCTCTATCTTCGGGACCAGCTGTCGTATCCGGAATGGCTTGGGCATTACATCATCCTATGAAGTGTTAGTACTCAGAAGCACAAAAATGCAATCAAAGAAACTAACCATTCCCGAGTCTCTTGCCGCAGCAATCTGTTCTCCCCTAGCATTGGCAGTAACAGCAATGATGGGCAAGCGCTTCATAACCAGTCCCTCTACTTCCATCTCTCTGATTTTTCGCACGCACGTCAGTCCATCCATAACGGGCATTTCGAGATCCATGAGAATGATGGAAAGATCCTTTCCGTCAAGCTCTTTCCCTCGATAATATTTCGTTTGCCGGATCAAGTCGATGGCTTCTCCACCGTGATTAGCAACGTGAACAAGACATCCTAGCTTCCGTATTTGCTGAGCGAGAATTCTTTGATTGACTAGGTTGTCTTCGACGATGAGTATATGCCAGTGGCTGGGGTCTGTATCTGGCAGACTTGGAGTTGGCAAGGACACAGATGAACCGGATGCTGGAGCGGACGAGTGGTTTGGGTGTAGCAATTTTGATGCGGAGCCATCTTCCCTCACCATCTCCGAGATATCGGTAGCTACTCGCGCAGCTGACTGTAAGTCCGAGTTGATTCTCGCTGTTCGGGGAAAGCTGTCTGCAGGATCACATTTCCTGGCTTTGACGTAGAAGGCGAAAGTACTGCCTACTCCAGCTTCGGATGCGACACCAATCTCGCCTCCTTGAAGTTCAGTTAGTTGTCGTGAGATGAAGAGCCCGAGACCGCTTCCGCCGTATTTGACGTGTGTTCTTGGGGAGGCTTGAGTGAAACGTGTGAAGAGGTTTTTCTTTTCGCTGGTATTCAGCCCACACCCGCTGTCCTTCACTTCAAACCTTAAGTACACAATTTCACCCGTCCCCCAATCATCAGAAGCTGTGACATCTGAGCGTGCCTTCTTTGTTGGAAAATATTGGAAGTCTGGCGATCCTTCAGCAGGTGGGGTTTTATACGCAGCGAGGGTAACATCGATCGTGCGGAGTCTCTTCTCGGATTTGGTGAACTTGATGGCGTTTGTCATAAGATTGATCAAGACTTGCAGCAATCTGCTAGAATCCAGCATTACAGTATCAACACCCATTTTAGACCATGAATCCTCAACGTGGAATTTCATATTGATCTTCGTCATTTGACATTCGGCTACAAACATTTTAAGAGCTTGTCGCACGATTTCAACTGGTTGGATGGGCATCGGGGTAATGAGTAGTAGATTTGAATCGAGTTTGGAGATAGTGAGTATACTATTTTATGTGTTAAGCTTTGCCATATGGTGCGAGTGTTCAGACTTACTCGTCGACGATAGATTTCTGATGTTGAGCGCATAATTGGATAGTCTCGGCAGCCTCAATCCCTCCTTCGATTACGGTTTTGATTGCTGGGTCAAGTTCCGGAGCTTCCGTCAGGGCCTCCTTTAGTGATGTCGAGATACCGTCGGCACATTGAAGTATTGCACCTGTATTCTCGATTAGCCCCTCGCCCAAGAGTAAAAATAGCGACTTACTCAGAGGATTTCTCATTTCATGTGAGGTAATGTCAATGAAGCTATTCTGCGCTCTTCTGGTCTCCTCTGCCTCCAGTAAGCGCTTATTTTGTAGATCTTTGGCCTGCTGTGTAGAGATTAACAGCTGCTGAGAAAGTTTTGCACGCTCCTCTGCATCCCTAGTACTTCTTTTTTGATGAGTGATATCGGTAACAGATCCCATAACGCTCCTCAAAGTACCGTCGTTAGAAAATTCGGGTTGAGAGGCGGCTAAGATCCAGAAATCTACCTCTTCGCCGGTGATTGGGTCATGCCAGGTTCTCTTAAGTTTCTAGTATTGATGATATCAGTAAATTGATATACAAAGATGCCAGAGAGCGAAGAGAATAATGAAATTGTGATGACATAGGCACGACTTGTCGGAGGAGGATTTTGACTTACCAACTCGGCGGACCACGGCATCTGGTTCGTAATAAGACGCTCCCATCCTTTCTGCATAGCCTCAATGCTCTTTTCATCAATGAGACTCATAAATGACATCGGATCGTTCAAGTCCCTCGGGTGGCCGGTCATCTCATACCAACGGTCGTTGGCTTCTATCAAGACACCATCTGGGCTTATTGAACACATTCCAACTGGAGAAATCTCGGCCATCCGTTGTAAACGACTTCTTTGAACAGCAAGTTCTTCGGACAACCTGGAACGTTCTATGGCTGCTGCTTCCGCGGCACTTATACCACGTTTGATTTCCGCTTCGAAAAGTGTCACCGATGCTAATGATGTCGCCAATTGCCTGTCCAGAAGACGTATGAAGGCCTGATAATCATCATCGAATTGTCGACGAGGATTGACGCCAATAACCAAGAATCCCATCACATTCTCTCCATTTGTTGGTCGAACAGGACAAACTATCGCTTCTTTGCATGGAACTCCGTAGCCCCTCCACTCAATGCCCTCTATCAGCGATTCTGATAGAGATCCATCCATGATCTTCAAAAGCTTCGGTTCGCGCGTCTGCATTGCATCACGGAAAGATGGAATAAACCCACCTTTTGCACGTTTGAGATCTAACCGTGTAGGAGCAGCTGGATGTCCTTCAGGTACGCCTATCGTTCCTTCGAGAACACACGACTTCATTGACTGGCTGCTCTCTGATGATATGGAACCTGTCTCATCTGCATCGTTGTCGTCAAGGACCGAGTAGATGAGAGCGAAAGGAAAATCAAATTGGTTGTGCTTCAGAGCTTTCAAGATATTGGGCCAAAATTCAGCAATATTTTGCGCCAGGGCAGTTTCCTGCCCTAGCATAAGCAATGTCTGCGTAGCTCGAGCGTTCCGTGTTTGCTTGGTGGTTTCGAATGGCGCATTGTACATCCCAAGAATCTGATCGGTGCCGCCGTAGAGGGGTGTCAATGACCAAGTGAAAAAAGTCTCTTCAAGAAAGCCATGACGCTCAATAGGTAGCATCTGATCAGTGACTGCGACTGACTCCCCAGTCCGTTGGCACTGTTCAAAAATCTCTGACACACCCGCCCATAGCTCTTGGAATCCATGGCCGGGAGTCGTAAAGCCTGCTCCCATGAGCCGAGGGTGCTTACGGCCCGCAACAGAGTTGGCGTAGGCTTTATTGTAGATGACTGTCAATTCTCTCCCCCAAAATAAAGCGGCCGGATGTGGATTAGCCATTAGAAGATTGGCTATTTGTCTGAATTCCGGGGACCTGTACACGATCAAAAAATCAGTCTTGTACTGCTCCATGCAACCGAGGGGTTGTGAGACGTCATAGTGCTTCAATTTTTGAGAAGAAATCCAAATGCAAGTCTAAATGGGACATATAAACGTGCATGCACTTACCAGGTTTTCATATCTCCCAAAGGCGTAGTACTCCAGTCTACACTTCGAGCGAATATAACATGTGGAGAGAGATCACCAGCAGGGTGAGCAAGGGTCCACTGCAACACAGGGGAGTCAGTAATTTCCTGTTCAAGAAGGTTTCGGGAGTGTTATTTCCTCTTTGAGAAATGGGTGGAGTAAATCGGAGTACATCAGATGAAACTGAAAGTGATTGGGGGTACATGAACAAAGACCCAGAGTTACTTACGTCTGGGGTACCGGGAGTGACGAATGATGGCGGTAAAGCTTCAGACATGATACTATCCTCGGAGGTAGTTCTGATATTCTTGATTCGGACCTGATGTTCTATGTCGGTACTAGAAGGCGGCTGGGGTGTGGTCAAGCCCTCACTTCTGGGTGAGGATCCTACATCGGAAGTCGACTCTTCAGGACTTTCTTGCCCACTAATGATGAGCCACCTGTTCTGAACTTTGAAACTCATCCAAGTGAATCCGCAAAAGTAGAAAGATGGTGAGTCCATCGCATCATCACGGGCCAAGGCTTGAATCCATAGTCTAAACCCCGTAGTGGCCAGCTTGGGAGAATGGAGAGGTGATTCGGACCTCGTTTTGAATGGTAACACATCCTTCAACTGGCTATTGGATTGAAAAGACTTGTTGGCGAAATCCGGGGCAAACATATCGTTAGAGTTTGTGTCCAGGTTCAAGACAAATGTGGGCCGGGGATCTAACTCTAGGAGACCGCCAATCCCCAGAGCGGCAAAGTCATCGTCAAGCATCTTTCCTTCCACATTTTCGAAGGCCGTATGGGAGTTGTTCCGACTGATCCCTTGCATGCCCGAGTCTTCATGAGCAGACATGGCTCGGGTGCGTTTGGTTGGGGAATCAGAAAGTCCCTTGTCGGAGACTTTCTGGGCCTTCCTCACCGGAGACGCCATCGGTCGGGACTGCATTTTTCTAAATCGAATACATGGGATAAAGTATATATGTCGGCCGTGGTAACTTTGAGTTGGCTAAGCTTTCAAGACAGAGAGGCTAAGGATAGCTGGTGTTAGATAGTTGGGGTTGGGGCCCGCACCGGCCCGCGGCTGGTGTTGATACGTTGATACCTAGGTCGGTAGTCGCGGTCAGTGCTAGGTACTATGAGCCACGTGCTTTGGTAAAGTCTATGGCGGATGGTGATAGTGATAGTGATAGTGATAGCGATAGTGATAGTGATGGAGGCTGGAGGTCAAATGTGGTAGTGGACGTGGTTGGCAGTGGCAGTGGCAGTGTTCGATCCCCTAGGGCTGGATGTTTACGGAGGTAACAACGGTAGGGTCGCTGGCCGGCCAAGACGCCGTTGTCACTTTACTGGAAATTTTGCGTGGAAAATGATAAAATGATAAAAGGATAAAAGGAGCTTACGAAGGAGTGAGTGTGCGAGTGAAAGTCCTCCAGAAGATTCTCGAGGGCGAAGAATCTACATGCGGAACTTTGTCGTGTTTCGGCTGTCCATGCAGTCGGCGCAGAAGGGAATCCAGATCAGATGTTGTCTTCGTCTTCAATATGGCATTTCTGGGCCCGACCATCGATTTCTTGACATTCCCGGTATTTGAAGCTAGCCGAAGCGCATTAAGCCGCTTCAATTCTAGTACGACGGCCAACCCTTGATTTCGGCCGGGGACAACCTGGGGCTGACTGAAGCTAGCTCAAGCTAAATGAAGCTCTCCCGAAGTCTAGATCTCCACGGCCACGTCTCCAGGGTTCTTTCCTCACCCTCACCCTCACCCTCACCCTCACATGTACAACAGGTACGGAGTAATTCCTACATAAACCGAGAACTCCCTTCCTCATAGAATCAGCCCGCCCCATCCCCTTTCCATTTGGTATGGAACAACATTATCACGTATTATTGCAAGAACATTTACGTATTTCTTCGCACGCGTGTCTCTGCCTCATCTCCCATGTGTTGCGCTAAGAAGCTGCTGCTAGGATGTGCTCAAGCCACACCACATACTCCGTACAAAACGGGGCAGGAAGATCACTTGACTGATTGGTCAGAGAATGTGCAACAAGAACTGGACTGGGAGTTCGTAAGCTCGCAAGTGCGGGGTGAAGCCGTCCCTATCATGAAATCGATCGCAGAGTCATTCCGCGAAGCTACAGCTACCTCGTCCGACGAGCCTAGCCAGGCAACCATCCCAACAGGTGAGTAATTCACTGCGGCGCAGATATTTTTCAGAAAGGCAGTGGGTTTCTTGCTCTTTCATCTATCCTCATCCAACATTTACCCCAAGTATGGACCGCCCTCCCAGAAGAAACAGCAGCAGCATAACTTTTTCCTGGATGAACCTCCGTTCATCAAGAGGAGCAACAGCTCGCCATGGAGAATCTCAACGAGAACCGGCCGTGTCATCTCCAAGATCAATCTTGGTCAAGCCAGTACCAATTCACGAGCGACCTCTCGCAGTCAATCCTCAGAATGAGTGCCCTTTCTTCAATGGCCGGATCCCACCAGAGATCCGGGACTCAATTTTCGAGTATGCCTTAACTGAATATACTAAAACCGACCCCTCTTCCATCTACCCCGTCTCCACCAACTATACTCGTCCCGGCTACACCAGTAAGCGCGCCATTACCGCCGCTCTACTTCAGACTTGCCGTCGAGTTTACCTCGAAACATACCACCTTCCGCCAGTGAGCAAGGAGCACGTATTCTGGCATGAACGCTGGTAAGTGAGTCAAGCACATATTTTAGCCCGACCAGACCCGTTAGCATTCCCACCCAGTCTCTCGCTATATTGAATCCTCCAAAGACGTCGCCCCCATGCTAACACATTAATTTCCAGTCCTCCCCATACGGACGCTAACTCGATATCGCGCGAGGACTATTACTTCGAGCGACTAACAGCCTGGCAGATGGCGCTGGTGAAGGAGGTTCATCTATTCACACAACTATACTGGCTCGAAGGCTCATTCCCTCACTTATGTGGGCAGCAGTTCATGCAAGGCATCGAGAAGCTCAAGATAACAATCAGACGTGGGGATTGGTGGTGGAACGAGAGGAACGCTCCTCTGGGCATTAACCCGCAGCGCGGAGATGGCGATTCGGCACAAATGATTCGAGACTGGGCGGCTGAGAAATATGGACGTCCTGTGAGATGGAACCCGAGTGGATGGGGGTGTGCATTTGCAGAATTGAAGGGACTGAAGAAGCTAGAGATCGAGTTAGAGACCAGTGATGATAAAAAGGATGAGCTGATGGCTATCGTGGAGAAGGCGAAAACGTGGAAATTTCCATTTGGGGAGAATCTGGTACTGAGCGCTGAGGGCATGCCAATCAGTACGAGTACATGGCAGGGGCCGATGTGTTACTGGAGTGAGAGATGCCCGTATTGCGGGGAGCGGAAGGCTGCAAACTGTAAGATGGAAGAGCCGCCGAGGAAAGGGTGTGAGGATAGGATGCGGTGGAGGGCTGAGGGCAAAGGCCCAATTTGTCACGTTGTGAGTTTGAGGTGGAAAGTTGTTAGTACAACTGGTGGTCGCTAAGGCTAGGATTCTGAGCAACCCTTGAAGGCTTGAATGCTCTCCCAACTCTGACGAGGAAAGATAGTCGTCATGATACCAACGATTTTCTTTCATTCCGGTATTGGTCACTTTCTGGTAGGATCTGGGAACTCGTTTGGCGCCCAATCCTTCTTTACCGTGTTCAAGACGAGTCTGAATTCTAGAACATCGAAAACTTACACTGAAAGCATTTCAAGTAGACAATTCACGAGAGTCTCTTATTTTCTACCCGGACATTAAGACGAGCTATTCAACGTACCATTTTTTTAATCTCCAATTCCTCAGCTGGACCGGATGCTCACGCCCTTCGGAAACCAAACTCTCCTTTCATCTGAGGTTATATCACTTTCGCAGGGTCGTTTGAGTTTTGAACATACACGACAGTTCGAACCGAGCAGGCAGTCTCCGAAGCGGGCCACAACGACGGAGGTGGCATGGCCCATGCCTCAGAGTATCACGCATAACTATCCATGATGGATCATCACAATCCTCTTCGACGTTCTTATTCTCCATTCATATCGGGTCCACAACCCGAGCTTTCATCTGCATCAACATCAAACCCCATAAGAAACGAGGGTGGAGAAAATTCTTTCGCTCAGGGTGAGGAACCATAATATGACTTTGGATAACATGTCGTTCGACAAACGGAAACCCATCTGATCATACAGCTCTTGTACCACGTCCGTGATGCTCGTATATAAATGTGCAGTTGCTCGCGGTAGCCACAAAAAGCGGCACTGAAATATCGCCGAATTTGAATGTTTCCGGCAGCCTGGGATTCAAAATCAGTGCCGCTTTCTTCATCTACCGCGAAAGTTATCAACTGCGACCGAGAGGGCTTGCTGATTCTTGTGCCGCAGAGACATCTCAATCTCCGCTGCACGAGCCATTTCCCAATCAATTGCCATAGAGGACGTTTTGTTGCAAGTCGCAAAATTCTCGGGCCTGCTGTAAGTAGAAATGCCCGCGACTTCGGGAATTTCCCCTTTGGGATCCCCGAGTCTTTCCAACAGCTGCCACCAACGCGCATTTACCCACTTTGCTTTGACTGGTTGAAATCAAAGACATTTCGGGCCCGACGCCGAGTGGGTTCGGGTTCGGAAGGTTTGGCATCCCTTTTGTCCAACCAAGCACCATCATTTGTGTCGAAAGGCTTGTTGCTCGTCCGAAAGTCGCCGAGTAGCTTCTTTTGTAAGACCTCGCTGCCGAAATCACTGTTGGCATAGTCTGAATGAGGAAATGTTGCACTTCGCAGGATGGCCGAGTTTCCGGGGCTTCCATGAAAGGTTAGAGTATGAGACTCAGCAGTCGATTATCAATAGTAAGTTTCACAGTAATCTCTCACAAGAAATGAGACAATTAATTTACCAGAACAGAGGGTTCTTTTTACTTCTTGGTCGAATCTTTCACTGAAGATGAGATATTTGGGGGCTTGTATTCCAATATCCACGGTACGTGACACATAGATGCAACATTATTGATAAAAACAAAGTAAGTTTTCGCAGCTTGGAGACTTTTATATATTAATCGTCGCTGTTTCTAACATCCAGCCCCATTCAACCCCCTAACACTACCCTCCGCAACATAAGTACAAGTCCCCTGTGCACCCACCTCACTCACATTCCTACTACTCGCCAACTTCATCCCCTCCAAACTAATATTAAAACATGGATTTACCTTCGAACAACTCACAACCGCCGTCCGATTCCCCTTCGCACCCTCCATATACCCCTCAAAATTCACGAACGCCACATTCGAAATCTCCATCTTCGACGACCCCCCAAAACTTCCATTGTTCCCTGAATCCTGATTGATATTAGGTCCAATAGCCGCGCCCTCAATATGGAAATTTTCAAATAGAATGTTGCGAACAACGCCCCAGCCGCCACCGCGAGGCAGGCCCGCGGATTCGTAGCCTGACTGGGGGACTTGGGCACCGATCCAGGTTTTGATGTAGGCGGAATTATGCATGTCTTTGTTGTAGGAGATGATTTTTGCGTCTTTCACGATGACATTTTCGACGGAGGAGTCTTCGAGGTATTGTCCCAGGGACCCTATGGCGATGCCGTTGCCGCCGTGGCAGGTGATGTTTTGCACAAAAATGTTGTAGGAGCGTGGCTTGATGGCTATGCAGTCATCGCCGCCTTGGTAGTACATGTTGGTTAGTCGTATGTTCTTGGCGTCCATGGTGTCGAAGCCATCGGTGTTCTGGACCCAGTTGGTGCCGTATGGGGCATTGACGGCTGTGGAGTTGCAGGTTATGGAGTCAAAGGACATATTGGTGCCGTTCATGATATTGAGGGCCCAGAGGGGTGAGTCTTTAACGTAGACTGATGCTGTTAGTTGAGGGTTTGTAGCTTGTGTCATGGGACGTACAGTGCTCGACGAAGACATCGCTAGTGTTCCAGAAGACGAAGGGCATTGGTCGTCCGGGTTGAGTAACTGCTTGTTCAGCATTATACCAGGCGTTTCCATTGCCATTGATACCACCAGTTCCGTACCCATTGACATAGATACGTTCTCCAGTGATGACAAACCCTGCACGGTGATTTTGGAAGGCAATTGGGTATGAATTGTTTCGCCAGTAATCAAGATCGTCTGAGAGCTATCAATATATCAGTAAGTCTTCATTTCAAGCTTCTGAGTCAGTGAGTTCTTACAGTCCAAGTCCCTTTCCATTCTACTGTGACATCGGAGATGGTGGGATTCAACTTCGTTCCAATCCAATAATTCTGGTCCTCTGGGAAGACAACTGTACCGCCATTGTTACATTCGTCAAATGCCTTCAGTATCTGCGGCGTGTCATCCTTCTGATTTCCAAGAGCTAGAACTATGCATGTCTTTCCATTATTTGCTGGCCCTCGAGGAGCTGGACCCCATGGACTGGACAAGGCAGTAGGGAGTAAAGTCGCAATAAGACTTGATGTAAACAATGACTTCATGGCTACGTTGATTTCTGAAATGAAATTTTTTGAAATTTATTGATCAAATGACTGAAACGGTTGAATGGTCAATCCCGGCCAATTGAGAGCGAAGAGCTGTTGTCAAAGCAAATTTATTCATGAAATAAGAATGACCACAATGGGGGACAGCAAACATAGAATGTAATGAACAAGTACAAGATAAAATATTTTGCTCGCTCCATCTTGAAGCTTTGAAGCATATGACGGCACAATGCAGGGCCAATGAGATCTTGCTTATGATTGGCCATCTCAGCAGAAAATCCCGACCCTATTATGTTTCCAAGACTTTCATTGGAGGTAAAACTCTTAGGATTGAATGGTTTTCGCTTTCCCCAGATTGTGGAGAGGGGTTGGCGATCAAATTTCATGGGGAATTATCCATCCGAAAGCTTCGGTAGGATCTTCTCCGGATGCCGAATGCCCAGGATCCAAATGAGCCGTTTTTATCATACTGAGGAAATCAACCTAGAAACATCAGGGGGTTATATCTATCTCTCTGAGGACCGTATAATATAGGAAGCGGATAGATAAGATTAGATGGAAAGGAGGGAATGAAATATCACGTGTGGTAAGGAGGACAAGGCTAGCCTCGAGATCTCAAAATGACTTGCGCTTGAATCTAAGCGTCATCACTTCTCCCCAAAGGTAAACAAAAAAGACTTTTACTGTCACATCAAATCAATTGACACCGGAATTCAAAATAGCTTCCAAGGCCAACTCCCGTCTTTTGCGAATTGCTCGCACGATGTCTACAAACACCACAACACCCGCCAGTGTTGGTGTTGCGCCATGGAGACCTCTCTTCGTCTCACATCTCTCCAAAATGGACTCACCTGAATTTGTCCTAACCTCACTTCATCCGGCTGAATCAAAAGACTCACCTACTCCATATGTGCCAAGAGCAAGAACTTGCATCTATCGAGGCATGTGGACAGAGCTGCCGGAAAACAAACATAATGAAGCGCCGCAAAACGACCGAGTTTACGAGAGCGATTTGCCGACCTTCACGACTGACGTAAGGATGGCGAAGGTTCCCGAGATATTTTCCAGCTCGCAGGGTCATGGAGACGTGAGTCAGAGTCAGGGAAGCGGTGGTGGTGGACCTGTTGAGGCTGTCTTTTGGGTGAAAGATGTTATGACCCAGTGGAGGTTTAGAGGGCAGGCTTATGTGGTCGGGAATGATATTGATGGCACAGGAGAGGAATCAAGCGGAACAAGAACAGTGAAGAGCAATGTTGGAGAGAGAATGCGTGTTGTACATGAGACGCAGAAGGACAATTGGAGTTGGTCCAAAGAACTCACCGCTCATTTTGGGAATCTGAGTCCCATGATGAGAGGCTCATTCAAGAATCCCGTTCCAGGTTCGCCTGTCTCGATACCGCCGAGCGACAAATCTTTAGGCTTGGGTCAGAAAGTTACGGATTTGAATGACGAGGTTGCAAGGAGGAGCTTCCGAGTCGTCATCATCAAGCCGGACGAGGTCGAGCAACTGGATCTGAGTGAGCCCGACAAGGCTCGGAGGTGGAAGTTCACCTATGTTGGTCCCGATGGAGGTCAACTCGGGCAGTGGAAGAAGGAGGAACTCTGGCCATAGAGAGATTAGATGCGTCGCCTAGATAATGCAACAAGACTATCTCAGATTTTACTTGCGAGCGCCAATTGAGGAAACATACGAAATGGGGGGTGTGATGTGACCTATCATTTTTCCCAGCCTTCCAAGCTTCCAAGCATGATTTTGCTTGAACGCCTTCCAAAACCACGTTGGTGCCGTCCGGGCAGCCACGCCGCTTTTCTGTAAGTGTGTGCCGCAAGCTCAGAATTTCCACGTTTGTCGCAGGGAATAATAGTCTCATTGTCGCAATCTCCCTTGTCAATAATCTCCTTGCCACGAGGAACAAATGCGTTTGTCCATTTCTAGAAATTTCTAAGGCGTAAGCTAATCTCGGAGGACTGACACCGGATCTGCTTTGGAAGAGCCCCGGCGGAGCTGACAGCCCTAACGTTTGCTTTGACGGCAGGCGCATGGCTGCTGAACATGAACGCCGTCGAGATCACATCCAACGTCCATGGGCTTTTGTTTCGGGGAGATTTTACTTTGGAGGTGTCAGCCAGTCATAATGAGACAGTTATAAGATGAGAATGAGACGTTGCCCAGATTAATTGACAGTCAGGAGGTCGATGTCAATATCTGTGCCGCCATCGTGCGTAAGCTTTAGCCAAGAACAAATTCGGACCACGAACAAACAAGTATACGGAGACCAACTGTTATTATTCCAGTGAGCTCAGTTGAGTAAATTGAGAGAAAATCCGTGGATTGGTGCCTTTTCGTGGGCCGTCCCGCAGTGCAGGAGGGCTTACGGCGGGGGCTGACACCGTTAGAAGATCCCCCATTGTGATGAAATGGCTTGAATTCTCGTGGGGGGTTCTTAGGTTTCTTTCAAGCTTGTTCTGATGGCATTGAAACGGCTCCGAAGGATGCACATCAATCATGCAAATTTGTCAAACATCGCTTTCCCATGGGAAAATCCTAGAATTGCTCCTTCCCTAGCCGACTCAACTGCCAACAGCCGGCGGCTTGTGATCGGGACTAACACCAGATACAACTGGGTACTTAAACCTGGCAAAGTTTTCGGAATAATGATCATAGCATATCACCGGAGATTTCCCTCCTTTGTCATCAAGCATGATCAATCAAACTTCGTAAACAAACAAATGGAAGCTGTAACCGCTTGATGAAGCCCCTGTGATGTGGGGTACATGTCGTCGAGGTTGTAGTGAGCATTTCTTTGCAGCTTTGTATGCCATACTAAGAGCCGGCATTCAAGGGTCTGCTTCGTACTTCGTACACGCGGTTGCAGATATTGCCAACATGAATTTTACTAAGGTTTTTAATTAAAACTTGCAGGCAGCCAGGACTTGTTGCTAAAAATGTAGGCCGGATCCTCGGCCACAGGCACGAATGATCACATCTCAGATCTGCTTTGAGAGCTCACACAGCCCTGAGAAGCTTCCCCTCCATCGTTCTTCCACCCCTCCTCCCTGATCAGCGTGAACCCCGGAAAGTAACGAGAGTGGCTTCACGTCCAGAAAGGGTTTTCTTTTCCAGGGCGGTAGCGGCCACAGGTCCCCGGCTGGCTGAGGAAGGGAAACGGGAATTCCCCGGTGTAAATATAACTGTGCACAAGAGGGGAGGACAGAGCAGCAGAGTAGGAGGGGGGAAGGATCGCCTATCGCAACGCCATGGGCACTAACAAATCGCAACTACCTAGCTCTTCGTACAGTGCATGCAGGTGCATAGTGAGCACTACTTCATACTGTACTGTTCTGTAAACCCCGGCATACAAGATCCTGGAAGTTGTACCGCTTAAGTACAAAGTACCTGCACGCATTGGCAATTGATGACACGCCGACTCGTACTCAAAACATCCATTGCCAATGTTCCGTTGCTCGTCGGACCGGCAAATGGACCCTGCTGCACACTGCACAGCGCTCCGATCCTCGTACGCATCATCTTCGCAAACAGGGGACTGTGTCTCTTTTGTTGCTCCGCTGATCTGTGACCATACCGCAGCCGTACGCATTACCCACCTAAGGTACCTACAGCGCGCCCTAAAAGTTTGATACAGTACTACCTGTGGTCGAGTCGACACCTCATACCTCGCCCCAAACTCAGAATGCCACATTGAACCCGTCTCCCCTCTGATGAGCTTCTTCTGCTTCTTCTTTGCCCAAGCAGAGCGTCTGTTTCTTTGTGTGCATCCAGCGTTCTGCATTGCGTCTTAGCTTACTTTCCCCGGGCCCTTGCTCCGCACCTCATCATACTTTCCTCTGTACAATGGCAACCTCGAATTTCTCGACTCTAGACGAATTGAACAATCTTTGCGCATCCATCCCGGACTGGAATACCCGTCTGGATGAGCTCAATGGACAAATTGCCCTGCGACAAATCGAACTCGCTCGATTGGAGGAGCATGAACGCCCGCCGACGCGTTCTATCAAAAACCAAGGGTCCACCGAGTCACTGCGACCCCGAGATGGAAACGAAAACCCCTTTTCCTCCCAGGACGACGAGGAGGACATTCAGATGACTCCATTCAAGTCGAAATCACCACAATCTCCTCAAAATGGGTTTTCATCTGTCCGCCGGCCCAGCTCTTCGAAGGCCGCTCGAGCTGCAGCAGTTGTTACCCCTCCACCGCCAAAAGCGAGCTCCAATCCTCGGCCCTCCCCCGGCGCATTGTTAACTCGACAATCATCCCAACCAACGCCTCCTACACAGCCTCGAGTCGGGCCTGCCGCTCTGCGGAAGCGGAAGACGGATTCCCTTGCATCAGGGGAATCGGCAGCTCCGAAATACAGAACGCGATCGATGATAATTGTGTATTATGACAGTACGGTGCAGAACGCATTCGAGGAGATGGTAAAGTTCGTCAGCGCGAGTAGGAATGCTCTGCGGAAGGGCAAAATAGCTGCTAAGATGGCAGGAATGAGGAGAGCTGCTGAATTGGAGGTAGAGGCCGAGGAGGCCGAGGATAAAGGGGTCGGACATGGTTTGAACGAGGCGCTCAGCAATGGAAACATGCTGGCTGCACGGAAAAATGTGAATGTTGGAAAAGAAGGCCAGAGCCTGGCTGCTGGAGAAGATGATGGGGACGAAGAGTTTGCAATGCCAAAACTCAAATTTGTCTCCACGAGACAGATGGGACCTCCAAGAACCATGACACCGAAGGCTCAAAACTTTGGAAGCGACTTGACAGCTAGGATACTCGGTGGATATCGAAGAGCAGGTGGAGGGCCGAGCATATTCGACGAGTTGGACGAAGGGTTGGAGTTCTGTCAAAAACATTGTGAGCAAGCTGCTCACCAATTCCTGAGGGATGGTGAATGCAGCACGGAAATAGAGACGATCAGGAAGAAATTATCCGAGGTCAAGAAATCCGCTGAGAAGGAGGTGGAAAGACTGAAAAAAGAAGATGCCTCAAACCCCGCAACAGTGACACCGGCACAACCTTCATCCAACGGGAAGGGCAGGGAATTCAAAACTCCGCACATAAGGAGAGAGCTGGGGAACCTGAAGGATCTCGAAGTCGATGATATGGAAGTGGACGACGATGAAGGAGTGGATGACTTGCAGCCACCGCCTAAGCTAATATTCAAGAGATCAGGACAAGATTGATTATCTTGAACCTGCATTAGTTCCTACTTAGGATTTCAAATACCAGGAGAATATTGGGGTTTATTTCTTGCGTGTACGGAGATTCGCTCTCTTGGAGAAGTCTTTTTTATATACCCTATTCGAGCGAAAATTTAGCAAGCAAAGAGCAAAGCGATCCCTACCTGAGATGGGATATGCATTGGTCTGGCGTTATTTGAATTTGAGGATCTTTTTACATCGCACATTATGCGAAACGGCATGGGACATAGGACGCATACATGAATGAATTGGATAATTATCATTGGATTGATGGACATCACTCGTTTTTAGGGGGCAAAAGTCTAGAAATTTAATGGGGTTTCAAATCCTCAAGCATTGTTCAATAATCACACAAAATATAATTAAGTCTGTGGGTGGTTCTTGCGAAATAGGGCCTTGTATTTTGTAAATGCCATAGCTGCTATTCATCTGACATCAACGCCAGTAAAGCTCTTGATCTTGCAAATAATACAGTTACCGTTCATCTGACCACAGCATTGGTCAAGCTTTTGACCTTGCACACACCTCCGCTCTCAGTAACAAGCTTGCCAAGTCCTGTCTTAGGTGGCTCGCCTTCCTTACTCAATTCCTTCACAACACCAGCATCAAAACCAACTTCCAAATCAGCCGTCGTAGTGAAGCCCGGCTGAATTGACTCCCATACTTTTTTCTTTGGATTCAGGACGCCTTCTGGTTCTCCCTTCCAGCCCTCAAAGAACACTCTCTCGCCAGCCTTTCCTTCAGCGGGAGGAGTAACTAGCTCAACAGGTCCAGCGTGATGGTCCTCCTCTCCTTCCTTTAGGCGAGGAGAGGCAGCCAAAACCATTGCAGAAGATTTGATACCACGCATCTTGACAGGCTTCAGGTTGCATACCACCACAACCTTCCGACCTTGCATTTCCTCTAAAGGAACAAGTCCATTCAATCCAGAGCAGACTGTTCGGCAAACTTGTCCCTCATATTCAGTCGTATCATCTGTGCCCGCCTTGTCGCCCATAGCAATTGTAGAAACATAGAGGGAATCCGCTTCGGGGTGCTTGATAGCCTTTAAGATATGCCCGACCCTTAAATCAATCAATGAAGGAGATAGTGGTGCTGCAACTACGGGAGCCTTCTGCGGTTTGGGCGCCTTCTCCTTCTTCTCTTTCTTATGTTGTCCCTCTCCCTTCACAGCTCCCACAACTGCTGCCTTAGCACCCTCAACCTTCTCCGCGACCTTCTCTCCTAAACTCTTATCATTCTTCCCCTTCGTGCGGTCTGCCACCACAGCTTGATCTCCTCCTGCCGCCGCCGCTGCCGCCGCCTTCTCTTTCTTCAAACGCTCTTTCTCAGCCTTGGCGTCAACGGGTGGCTTGACGTAAAGGATCTCTTCGGGGTCGACTTTGATTTTCTCAGCTTCGGGGACGGACAGCTCGAATATGGGAGAGTTTTGCACAAAGTCGAGGTGTCGTACAATGTTTGGGTGCCCTTGCTGTCCGGTTCGTTGCTCCGGGGTCCAGCTTGAGACTTGCGGGGCAAGACATTGGTAAAGGGCGATGTCTGCTTTTGAGGGCTTTGCGCCAAGGAGAGTGGTTCGGGATGCGAGGTGGGTGTTGAGGGTGTCGAGGAGAGATTTTTGGTCAGTTGAAGAGGACTTCAGACGGTCTGAGGTGGTGAGCCATTGGTTGATTTCAGCTTGCTCCGTGTCGCTGTATGTGAGATTGGCGAAAGAAGACATTGTTCTGAAGGTTGAGGTTGTGAGCCGGATGGCGCGAGGGAGGATTCGTGCAGGAAACAGCTTGACGGTATATCTGAAGGCGGACTGGGGAAGAATCGTTTGGTGTTTGGAGTCATTTGTTGACTCGAACAAAAAAAAATGGTCGTACTGTATCACGTGCACTTGAGGGGCAAGATATTCCGGTGGCTGGGAAGATCTTCTGCTTCCAATCTCTCAATTATCAAAAGAGGCCACAGAAGACCTGCCTTATGTTTATTTTTCTTGTTTTTCGTTGCTAACTTTGGTGTAGGAGCTACTGGGCCATTGATCATGGCCCGTGGCGGTTCTAGGTAACGCGTTACAGCAGTCCAAGTCCAACACAGGTGTGTCGAAATTTTACTTGCTTGTATTCATCAATCCAATCTGAAGTGGATTCTATCACATTCGTAGTCTTTGGGAAGTATCCATCAAAAGCCGGCATACCCTGTCCTACTCCAGATACCCCTTCGGCAAGGAACAATACGATTATTTCAACCTCAATTGAGCCCCTGTCAACCATGTTGTTTCGAGTACATGCTACATTGATGGGGGTCGCGGACTTGGTTTGTATTTCGGGAAGTATTACGAAGTTTTCGTGTGATCAAGAAATCTAAGTTAGTTGTCCGAGCAAGCTGGAGAGATATGGATCAATACCGGACAATGGATCGGATTAGCACCTTGCTACATTCCTATTCAAATCTGACCGCTATTTCCCTATCCAGATTTCACTCAATGGAAGCTTGTGACTAGGTAAGCATGGAACTTGACAGAACTGAAATGGATACTTGATGGATCATGTCAACAGCATACACATCCCTAGAATGGGCCAATACTCCTGCCTAATAGGCCAAGTGGCTTGGTGTAACTGATACTCTGTAAATTCGGGTGATACCAGCCTGCTATGAGTTGTCGAGATTGCAAGCCAAGTGGCAGATGATGCACTACGGTGCGAGCATACGTCTAGGAAACACAAATTAGTAACCTCAATATCATGTACAGCTGCGTTGACTCGTCCTATCTGATTCGAGGGCAGAGGTATTCAAGAATCGCAGCCTCATTCGGGCTTGCCCAATTCGAGCAAGATTTTTCGTTGTTCCGGGGCCTTGGACCGCCTTGCTGTGCTAGAAGCTCCCTATGCTGCGTTACACTTGCCATGTATGACAAGAGCACCTGTCTGGGTTGAATTGCTCCTTCTCCATCTGCTCACTTCCAACCTCCATTTCAAGAGATCCCCCATGAGCTTCCCTGATTGAAGGACACCTCAACTTCACCTCAATTCCGAGATCTGTCAGTAAATTACAGCTCGAAGCTCACTCCACTGTTTCTTCAAGCAACATCTTCATCCAACACTTCAAGATGGCCCCGAAAGCAGAATCAATGGGTACCAGCGCTGCTGCTACCAGGAGTTTGGATGCTTTGATTGTCGGAGCTGGCTTTGGGGGCCTCTATCAACTCTACTATCTACGGAAACTGGGAATGAACTGCAAGGTCGTTGATTATGCTAGCGAGCTAGGTGGGTAAGTCAAAGTAGAGCGAAGCTGAAGTCGTCGTGCTAATTCGAACAGAATCTGGTATTGGAACTGCTACCCGGGTGCAAGAGTTGACAGCAACATTCCTGTGTACGAGTACAGCATTGAAGAACTCTCCAAGGATTGGACGTGGTCGGAGAGGTTTCCTTCGGGAGCGGAGCTGCGACGTTATTTCCAATACGTGGACAACAAGCTTGATCTTAGTCGAGATGTTGAGTTGAACAAAGGCGTTCAAGGTGTAGAATTCGACACCAAATCTTGCAGGTGGAACGTAAAATTTAGCACTGGCGAGGTCGTTGACTGCAAGTATTTTGTTCTGTGCATTGGATTAGCTGCTAAGATCCACATTCCGGATTGGAAAGGAATGGATACGTATAAGGGAATAATGCACCACACAGGTAGAATTTCCCTTCTTTCATTTCCAGACCGAACACTGACTCAAAAGTAGCCAAGTACCCACAAAGCGGTATCGATTTCAAGGGCAAGAGAGTCGCAGTGATAGGGACTGGGGCATCTGGCGTCCAGACTACCCAAGAGGTTGGCCCCGAGGTTGAACATCTAACTGTACTTCAACGTACCCCAAATCTTTGTCTTCCCATGGGCCAACAAAAGCTTGATTCGCAAACCGAAGCCTGTATCAAACACGAAGGCGGCTACGAGCGAATCTTCAAGTACAGACGTGAAACTTTCGGAGGCTTCCACATCGATTTCAGCGAGAAGAAAGGAGACGATGATAGTGCCGAACAGAAAAAGGAATTTTACGAGAAGCTGTGGTCTAATGGCGGTTTTAATTTCTGGCTGGCATCATATAAAGACTTGTTGTTTGACAAGAAGGTAAGTGTCCATTTCATACTCAAACTCGTATATTTGGACCGTCCTTATATTACTCGGAGTAGACCTGGAGTCTTCATCCAAAACCGTCTGCCGAGAAACCATGCTAATTCCAGCAGGTCAATGACACTGCTTATACATTCTAGGCTGAAAAGACCCGTGCAAGAATTAATGATCCCGTAAAGAAGGAGCTACTCGCGCCACTTCTTGAAAATCAGCATCACACCTTTGGGACCAAGAGACCAGCTCTCGAGCAACGATACTACGAAGTTTGCAACCAAGACAACGTTGACATCATCACTCTAAAAGACAACCCAATCGAGACTTTCACTGAGACAGGAATCAAGATGAAGAACGGTGATGAGCTCCAATTTGATATAATTATCCTGGCTACTGGCTTCGACTCCGTCACTGGTGGTCTTTGCCAGATTGACATCAAAGGCACCGACGGAGTATCTCTCGCAGAAAAGTGGTCGAAAGGAACACGGACTTACCTGGGGATGACTACTGCCAATTTTCCTAACATGTACTTCTTGTACGGCCCGCAAGGTAGGAATCATGCGTCTGAATATCAACGTATTGTACTGACAGTCTTTTCAGGACCAACTGGGTTTGCCAATGGCCCAACTATGATTGAACTTCAAGGTGATTGGATTGTCGATGCTATCGACTACTGTAATAAGAACAATAAGAACACCATGGAAGCGACGGCAGAATCAGAAGCTGGGTGGGCGAAATATGTTGCTGAACTTTGCAATATGATACTAATCCCGAAGACTGATAGTTGGTACATGGGTGTAGGTGGCCTCTGGGACTCATCCGGTAACCAACAAACTAACGTATCAATAGTCGAACATCCCAGGCAAAACTCACGAATCTCTTAACTATGCTGGTGGCGTTCCAAGATATGTGCGGGAGTGCAAGGAAGTCGTGGAGAAAGGCTATGCTGGTTTCGTGTTCGGCGCCCCTCACCATACGAGAACTTAGGCCGGTCACGAGGCAGAGAATACTAGTACTATATTTAGATAAGGCATGTGCAGCAAGCATCGATGAGTTTTCTCCTTCGTAAAACGATGATAAAAACGTTCTAACTTCATTATACGTGATCCGCCCCTCTTTTCATGAACTATCACGGGACTACAAACGTCAAAGCTTAATTCTAAGCCGCCCTGGGCGATCCCCACTAGGAGCTCGTAATATCGCACTACTTATTGATTGCCCCCGCGCTTGTAGAGGCCGCGTAGAAATAAGTACAGGTACCAATCACTTACTCGTATCTTGTTCAATTGAAACCCATGACGTACACCTTACCGGATTGGGGCAATGCTGAATTAGATGGAGTCTTGACAGGAAGATCTGAGACTTGGACGGTGTGAAGGGCCCTATTTTGGGATTAAACTTGTCAGGGCTCAGATCGGATCTGCGGATGGCGTTGGTAAGGTTATTTTGTCTGGTGGGTAGTTTCAAACGCCTACTGTGTCGGGGTTAAGAGATGAGAAAAATCGATCCATTTGAATGGGAATTGTTCATGGAATACTGCTGGTGGATGAAAAGTTTATCTCATCACTGGTTGAATTAGCAAAAGGCCGTTCTCACTTCTTGTTCGGGGCGGGTTTGAAGGGCTACTGTCATGAGGAGGTTGGAATTTTCGGCGATAAACAAATTCACCGCGACATGGTGACGTCGATTATATGTGGTTGCCAAGTGATGGGGATAACTCGGCAGCACACTTCCACAACTCCACAGTTTGAATATATTTGGGCAACACGTCCTGATTCTAGGCAAGCCACCATTCTCGTTGGGACGAGAATTATGTACCGAGTCGGTTGCCTCCGTAGTCGGAAGATCAATTTATTAGAGATACATGGCATTGAATTTCTTGCAGAGTACCATCGCATGTTGTGTTGCACAAACATAGTCGTCGTCATCACAGTTGAGAATATTGTGGCTGAGCAGAGGCGGTTCGCTGAGTCGGTATGTTCTGCAACAGAGATTGATACACGAGGTCGGGGGTGCTCTGATCATTCCCTCTTTCGCGGGAGATCATTCGACGAAAAAGGCCGGTGCGCTGCTCGGGATGAGCTTAATTCGACCTTGAATGGAAGCCTGCCAATCATCGATTTCCTATTATTCAGCGTTCCTGAACCTCACGCCGCAGGAGTCGCGTTATCTTCGATTTGAGGCGGGCTTGCGCAAGTGCTGCAGGGAACGGAGAACGGGCTCTGAATTTGATCATAGGATGGGTCTAAGAAAAGGAGGAGGAGGATAAATGTGGTAATGATAATAGAATCCGCTCCAATCTCCAATCCCTTCTACGTTTCCCATCATAATTTTTGTTTGATTCCCACTTCGTCGGCACAGTCGCCGACCTCGAGTCTACTAGTCGTGCACATAAAGTCTACAGGGCAGCCGCATCGCTAGGCGCTGGAGCTGGAGCTGGAGCTGGAGCTTTCTTCAAAAGAAAATTACCCTAGAAGCATCGGCAGGAAGCACGGACTTGACCCAGAAGAAGTCTGCTCTTTTTGCCCGCCGCCTCGCAAAAGTCGATATTATTCTGTCCATTTTTGTGACCAAAGCGCCGACGTACAATACCCTTTGGCGTCAATCTGCTTTTCTCCTCAACTCTGGACCTGGAAACCACATGCCACTCAATTGAGTTGTCGGATACTGCGGAGAAATACCATCTTAACCCTCTGAACCGAATACTGGGGAGCCCAAAGCTACTAAGTAATTTAGGCACAGAACCTTAAAGGCTGCAGCGGGTCTAGCATCTAGCTTCCAGCGCAAGCCTGTCGCTAGAACTATCGCAACACCTCTCTAAATCGACCTGCCCAGATTGACCTAGCGGCTCCTGCCTGGATTTTACTTGGTATATTTCGAGGTTCGGCGCATCAACCTTGAACTCATCCTCGTTACCGTCCTCGCCCTCATCCTCACATCGACTGGACATCTTGGCTTTGGTGTTGCGAATTTTCTCACCATGTCAACCGCCTCGGTAAGTCCAGATTCCCGGAAGGACTGCCAAGAATGCCCCAGAGCTTGGCAACCAAATTTCAGCCCATGAGGTTACTTTATCACGCTGTTTCTAGGCTTGGCAGTCCTTATTTTCTGTGCCCCTCTGTTCGTGTTTGTACGATGCTTTCCTCGATCATCTCTCTAACTAGTCATCATGAAGGAGAAGGCAAATCTTGCGCGCATTCGTGATAATCAAAGACGATCCAGGGCACGGCGGAAAGAATATTTGCAAGAGCTGGAAGCAAAATTGCGACAATGCGAGCTGCAAGGAATCGAGGCCTCCGCAGAGATCCAGATCGCAGCGAGGAGGGTTGCCGACGAGAATAGAAAGCTGCGAGGGCTTCTGATTCAAAACGGAATTGGAGAGGACAACATTGAGGCATTCCTGAATGCTTCTCCTTCCACGGATACAATGATGGGAAATCAGTATGGTGGCAGCACGGGACAAGCCGTTCAAATGTTAGAGCAGCTGTTACAAACGCGAAAATCTTGTTGTACAGATTCGACTATAGCCCCGACTGAAGGAGTGGCGGGTACGAGAAGTCGCGATAGTTCTGCCAGCACCAGCACTGTGCAGACTTCGCCATGGGACATTCATCAAACTACAGATCATCGAAACTCTGGAAATATTCAACCATCCGCGAAGAGAAACTCGTCAGTACATCAATTCATGACACCTAACAGCTCGGCAAGTATAAACAGCGGAGTAAGCATGGCACACAATTCGAATCGCGGAGTACCACATCATCAAAGGCTTGTACAAATGCCTCGAAATCTCAGCCCCGTTTCAAATCCATCCCGACAAAGTCCTCAGACGTACGATTTCGCTTCGCAATCACAAGTACGGGATAACATGTCGTATAATCCTTCATCACTTCACGACACAGCTCAAAAACACCTTCACCCCTACTCCGGACCTCCAAGATCTTCCCTCTACATACCTTCGACAAGCGCCAATATGAATGTCAATAGTTGCAATTATGCAACGGAGATGATTACCTCCATGTCAGGCAGCAACCCCGCAGCTGTCAAGGCCGATTTGGGATGTTTGCCGGATATGGATTGTGAGGTGAACAACCATCTTGTCTTCGACGTTATGGATAGATACACTGGGAGCGTTGGGTTATGACGAAGGCCAGCTTGTGGAAGTTAAAAATGGCGTATTAGAAGAGCCTCATCTCGGGAGAAGCTCGCACAGCAAGCTACTGATAGCCTTGCTCTCCCACGGGCTAAGGAAAAGAAATTTGAGAACAGTGAGGCTGTCTCTATTTTACGCTCTTAAGCGTTAGGAGTGCGGTACGGCGCCTAGTGCTAGAGCAGTTCGGGGTTGGCCAGTGAGTGCTCTACTCGTTCTCATTGGTGATGCAGTTGTTGCATTCCGTTCCTGGCATGTATCAGCATTGCTCAATTAAATGGCCCGTATTGACAGGATCCATTTTGTGAGTGTGTACTCTAAGTAGAAAATCGCCGTATCAATTGGATGGGATCGTGACTGTCTATGCGAATCATACGTGAATATAAACAGTTTGCTCAAGGCAACAAGAAGCTTTCATATTTCCAAGAAGTAAGCAGAGGCGTCCAAGGCCTGGAATCTCGACTGCTCGTTTTGGATTTTCGCGCCATAAGAAATTGAGTCGAATTCCCCATCGGGAAGTCTTCATTCCTACCGAGAGGTTTGTAAACATCACCCTCCCTTTGGGCCCCCTTGTCCTGTTCTCCAATTTCTGGACTCTCAGTATCTGCTTGCGTGAAGGGAACAATTTTGCAGTTCTTTTCAAGTGCACGAATGCGCCATCTATTCGAATTTATTCTAGACTCGTGCTACTCATCGAACTCGAGATTTTCTTGTCCAGTCTCAGCTGATGGCGGGCAATTCTTCAGGGGTGGTTTCGACCACTCGAGCGATCTACGATTTTACCCCTTTCCTTTCGGCGAAAGCGGTGAGGGATCGCGCTCGAAGTGCTGGGATGATCACTACCGTTGCTATTCCAGTCACCCCATGTCCTAGTCCGCTGGCATCAAACATTACACCTGAGCAACTTGCGAACCTGAAGAACCATCTGACGGGTCCGAAAACCAACCACAGGGGAAAGGAGATCTGGGAGAGTTGGAAGCGCGCTTGGGATCTATGGAATAATAATTACATCGAAGGGCGTGTGAACCCTGAGTGGGTGAAGATGGAGTGGGATCGGAGGACAGAGGAGAAAGCGAAACGGGAGCCCAGAAGACGCAGATATGGCAGGAGCCTTTTGACCCCTAGACCTGAGCCCCAAGTTCTGGACCACTTCGTAGGTCCCGTACCACCAGACGCGAGGCCGGGGACAAAATGGGTGAAGGAGAGGAACGAAAAGAAGATAGTAAAGACGGGACGGAAGCTCACAAGATTCGTCAAGACCTCCAAGACTATAGAGGCGCAAAAGGCGGCTAAACCTTATCGGCTTGCGATCAAGAAGTTTCAGCCTTTCATGGAAAGCCAGGAGGGAATCAAAGAAAGCAGAACGGATCCCTATTACACTATAGACCATTCTTGGGAGGGCCTTGAAAACGCACGACACGGCTCTATTACACTTTCCAGACCGAGCGACAGCGACGTGCATTCTAATCCGGAATCGAGACAGGTTGACCGTGTCAAGGTTACCACGGAGAAAGTAAAGATGCAACTGGTTAAACGGATGGTGAGGGTGCCTCGCGTTCCCAACGAGCTTCTCTCATGGTCAGATCTGAGCCAGGCAAGGTTAAACAATTCAGCCGTCACCAACCCCACAGATGAGCCCAACGTTATATATGACGTGGTTGAGAAAGACATATGGGAGCCAGTCGGTCAAATGGTCGATTCAGATGAGTACAAATACATACAGAGCACTGAACCTGGACAAGCCACAAAACTACTCGAGCCGACTGTCCTAATAGTGGACGAGGAAGAAGAATTTAGCGAGGTGGAAGAGCAAACCACTTCGTATTGGGAATTGGTCGACTATTTCGATGATCCACGCCCGAGACCGAAAAATTCAAAGAAGCAGGTGGATCCAAAAGATAGCATTGCGAGTCCACCGATGGAACCCGTGGACGACGTTGCAGGGGATGCAAATGACAAAATGGATGATCAAGACGACTTCATGGTGATAGACGACATGAGCGACGATGACGACGAAGATGATGATGATTGGTGGATACCCAAAATTCAAGATGCCAATGGCTCAAGTGGTGGATTTTTTGCAATCAAAGACCGGGAGGAATTCAGAGAAACTCCAGACGAACCGTGGAACGACATTATTAACAATACTGTCTGGCGACCACGAAGGGTGGGAGAAAAGGCCTTGAGAATTGATGAAGATGAAGACGAAGATGACTTCTTGGACGGCAATGATTTGACCGTGGATGGTGGAGTTGACTGTGGAAGGAGGCCTTTCCCCGTAAGTCAAAATGCAACACAATGTAGGGCAGATACTAATGCCGAATGAAGGTCCTAAGATCAATCGACAATTATTATAGTGTCACAAAAATGGGGCTGCCTGAAGTTTTCAAGAAGAGGAAAGTATGGGATGGAGTCACTGGGACCATTTTCAACCTGCCAACACAGCCACTCGAGTCAGATGACGAATCGGAGGATGAAAGGCATATTCTCGTCAGAGCTATGTATTCAGAAAACCTTCTGTCTGATCCATCGGCGCATCAAACAGATCTTTTCCCGCTCGACATTCGCCGAGTCAACCGACAAGATACTCAAGCTTGCAGGATCATAGAAGTGGACGAAAACGAAATGCTAGTCCGATACTCTTGGGAAAATCCATTGAAAGACTACAGATATATGGCAGAAGATGACCCGTGGTTCGTGACCACTGAACAAGAGGAACTGCGCGATGTACCACCTCGTCGTTATCCGCCGGCCCAGCCCACTTACGACGGGAACCGTTTAATCCCTACGGATGATGTGAACTGGATAGAGAACCGCGTGATGGATGAGATGGGAGATTCACAGTATTTCGTGACAAATCTGCATGGTGGGACCTTAATCATCAATGGCCAGGAAGTGAAAAAAGGACAGGTCGCCGGTCCATTGCCGCCATTTGCGGTGATCGAATCACCTGGCGGTCAAGTATCATTTTGGTGGGGCACGAGAGGAAGGCACTGGAATCAAGCATCCCGACCTGCTCCTGATCGCGAGTGGGAGGCCTTGAGACAGGTCGCGGGATGGGAACATGTGGGATTGAAGGCAGGTGTGGTTTGGGATTGGAAGATCAAAGACAGAATGAAGAGGGAGGAGAATGGCGAGGACGAGGATGATGATGAGCTGTGGAAGAATTGGAAGAATCCGAAGAGCGACGAACCCGATTTTGAGGCGATGACTGACGCCGAATATGGTAATTTCGAATCACTATCCGAAACGCATAATGCTAACAGCTTACAGGGGCTTATTACGGGACTCAGTTCAATACTGACGATTATTTGGTTGCCAACGACTATGGAGGCGATGACATTGGGCCTCACAAAGAAATTCCGCCCCCCGAAATATTTGAATCAGAAGAAGCTGAGCTGAAATGGATCTCATTTACAGCGGGGCGGTTGCAAAGATTAGGGGAGGAGGTCACCACAAACAATATTGTTGAGCCCAGCGGAGAAAATTTCTGGTCCGGACCAGAAAAGGAGGACCGTCGGCCACGTCGTATCACGGAGGCTAAATTGGAGGAAGAGTGGAAGAAGGTCGAAAGGGGCCGTAGCCAGTTCCAAGGCGCCGCATTCAATGTCACCAATGCAAAGTGGGAATTTGACTTGACACAAATACTAGACTGTCGGACCAAGAGGCGTGGGGATGAACTATCCCAAGAGATAATAAAAAAGCGGAGAACCGATCTTGACGCTGAGGTAAAACGTCTAAAAGCAAAGCAAGAGAAGGAAGAGCAGGACGCAAGGGAAGCTGTGGCCAAAGCCGAAAAGGAAGAAAGACAAAGGAGGAAGCGAAAAGAACTGAAAGCGAAAATGAAGGCGACAGAATACGAGGCGAGGCAAGGATTAACCCCGGAAGAATTTGCTGCATGGAAGATTACTTTCCAGAAAGAGCAAGATGAGCAAGAGCAGAAAGCTGAAGCAAAACGGGTGGCTAAACTAAAGCAAGATCAGGAGGATCAAGCTGCAGTGTCAGCAGCGAAGTTTAATCAACAACAAGAAGCTGCCCTGACTAAAGATGCTGAGCAAAAAATGTTAGACGAGATAGAACAGGGGGCCCGGGATAATGAAGCCGCTGCTAAAGCCACTAAAGAAGCAGCGAAAAAGAAGCAGCGAGAGGTAGCTGATAAAAAAGCAAAGGTCCATGACAGACTGGTAGCCGAGCGGGAAGCGGCGAAGAAGCTGCAAGACGCTCGGAAGGCGAAGGAAGAGAAAAAGAAGGCCGACGAAGAGAAAAAGTTGAAGGAAGAGGAGAAGAAACGGGAGGAAGATTCCAAGAAGGCCTTTGAAGCAGCTCGGAAGGCGAAGGAGGCAGCTGAGCAGGAATTTGAAAAACAAAGGCTTGCCAACCTCGCCGCCCAAAACGATCCAAATGAGGTATTTGAGGTGCTCGCCCCAGAGGAGAAAGTGCAATTCAACGATTGGATAAAAGTCATAGTCAAAGGTGGCCAAATCGATACCGACCAGTTCTCCGACGAATCAAGGGTATTGTACGACAAATGGGAGCCTTGGTACAATGGACATTTCAGGAAAGCTGGCACTTCGCAACCACTCGACAGCCACCTACAAGCAATAGACAACCTCAATGCGAGGGCTTTCGTGGCGGGGAAAACCCCTCTGGAGTTTGTGGAGGACCTGCAACTCGTGAATTTCAAGACCGTCGACAGCTTCATTGAACAGGTAATAAAGATCGCTGAGTACCACCCGGCGAGGGACCCTCCGCTTACTCCAAATGGTGTCTTCACGAACGGTTTGTCGGCAAGGGCCGTGCTCGAAAAGACTCACTCGAAAGTTATTGCTAGGGAGGCAGGCTTTCCGTCAGCAAAAGAAATGCTGGCTGAGAGATCAAAGTTGCTGCCGCCAAAGGTGTTAACAAAGGAACCACCACCGCTGAAAACAGGAGAGGATGGAAAACTTCATAATATCCAACGGAAAAAGGAGTGGGCAGCTTATAATCAGTTTCTGTTGGAACAAGTAGGGGACTACCTAGCAGACCTTGAAGTGGTTGAAGAGAAGGTGAGAGAGCACAAAGCGGGCAAAATACTACCACCCCAGACACAAGGCTCATTTGGTGATGGCGATATTGGGTTTGAATTTTAGGCTTGCCACTTGTGACTAGCGGAAGGGGGATATTCAAGGAAGAGTTTACAGTAGAGATGGTTGGGTAGCGGATTTGATTCAACTGATTTGTATTCTTAATTCTTGATCGTTGTTTAGGTTATCCCTTTGGTTTTTTTGAGCCTGTTGAATGCAGATTAGTTATCGCTCGGAATTGCCTCAGTGAACATTGAATGAATAATTGAGACCACGAGACATGGGAAGAAAAAGCAGATATTAAACGGAATAATGCCATGCACTTATTGTATTCTGTTATCTTACATGCTCTAGGAAGGCAACCAGACACCCTATGTCCATAAACAACCCAGCCATCGCTCCATATTATGACATCGTAGTTACAAAAAGTAGTCAGCAACTATACGATAAATTAGCACATGACCAAGATATTGGGTTGGACAGGGTTTGGGATGTGGTAACTGTTTCAAGAACCAGGCAGTAAACTGCATGGTTCCCACAGCTTTCAAGCTCGAGAGATCTAACAGGGATTGGAGATTTCTGAAAAAGGAATCAGTCTGACCTGGTTTCTTAGCTGGCATGCCCCTCGAATCCTGCGGTGCCGCTTGGAAAACTCTGTAGCGTCTTGCAGGGCCAGCTAGAAGTACCCTCTCACTCTCTTTCATGACTCCACCGTCGCTTCGGTTTACATCCCCGTTGCTTCGTGAGATTATACTCTCGCCACTACCATCTTCACCGAGTTCGAGAATAGCAGCCACGTTTCCGCACCTGTAGCAGTAATTTGGTGCCGACCATACCGTGACAATGCTGTTATCGAACATCTCTTTGAAGCCTTCCATCACGAGCTGATGCGCCCGTGCTATCATGGAAAGATCGTTGGCGTGGTTAAAGACCTTGACAATATCGGCACCAAAGAGGAATCCGGCTCCTCGAGGTGACAGACCCCATCCATCTATCTCATCAGGATCAGACCAGAGAAGATCGCACATTGCCCCTTCATGGGGAACCTCTTGCTTGCGATCTAAAAGTCGAATCTTGTCAACGCCGTCAATCAACGGTGATAAGCCTCCGTGTACGCAAAGTACGGCTCCGCTCGAGCTACCTGTTGTTCCTCTACTGTACCCTGATGCGGATGTGCCAGGCGGTCCAGTCTTTACTGCTGGCGAGGATGACTTTGCTGCAGGACTTGATTGGATAACATTTTTCGCTTGGCCTCGAGGAAACCTTTGTATGACTGAGCCATCGGAGCTTAACACCTCGATTTCTATTCCTCCATCAATTTCTTCTTGTGTTGAAGACAATCGTTCTGGTTTTGGTCCCTTGGATTCTTCCAAAGCCGTTGATGCCCCAAGAACTATGGCTCCCAAGGCCAGGTAGTCAAAAACTTCGCAGCAATACCGCCACACATTTGCGCTTCCATATTTTCGTAAACATTCATCATAGAAACCATATACAGTAGTAATCTGCCTAGATTCATGGTTGCCTCGTATAAGAGTCATTCGGTCTGGGTATCGTACTTTAAGGCATAGCAGAAGGAGGAAGGACTCGAGCGAATAGAAGCCGCGATCCACGAAATCGCCTGCAGGAATTAGCGATAATCTGGCAAGCGTCGGCTGGCGCATATACCCATAAAGAGGTAATTTGTATCTGGGACATCTCCTCCCACGCGAAATAACTCCATCAAGTCATGAAATTGCCCGTGTATATCTCCGCATATCTGGATATGCAATCAGCGGAGCTTCTTCTGACGCGGCAGAGATTCAAACCGTCACTGGCGCCGTCACTGTGACCACATTGCCCTCTTCAATCAATAATTCCCTCGCCTTGTGGCATATCTCTCTGACGTGTGCCTCTGGAATGGGTCGGCATGCTCGTAGCTGCGCAATTGCTCTGCGGCGATTCTTAGCCTTGCCCTCAGGATCTTAAAGGAACCGTACCTATCCAGATCACTCATCTTAGCTGCCTATGTACGCAAGAAAGGCGTACAAGCTATAAACACTACGAGTCCAGTCTGCAGGTATCGTCTGGCAGGACTGTCTCTTGAATCAGGGCTCGGATAGGCACAGGCGCATCGAGCAATGGGGGGCAAATGCGCCGGTCAAATGCTGAATAAATCCGGAGTCGTAAATCTTGAAATGGTTCTGTTGGAAGAATGACTGTAGAAGCCGCGCTTAAAGCTAACAAATCATCGTAAATTCGTAAAAGATTTAGAAAGAATCGCACGTCGTCGTGTGCTGAAAGATTTCGAGATTCCCCCAGCCCAGCCTCAATATGTAAGTCAACCGCGCCAGGGCCACCGCGCTAAAAGTACAAGGGTGTGATCTTCCGGGCGAGAAGCTTCAAAAAAACATCGTCCCACCCCTCGCTCATCTTGACGACAACCAACCCTCTGAAGCCGGACTGTAAGCTCGACACGCAATCTCTGGAAACCGATTGTTCAATTGCTAACAACGCATAGCAACAATTGGTCCTCTGCTGTTCGGGCCACCTCCATCATGCCACCCCATCTCCACCCCCGAAGCAGACTCACCTCCTCCCTTTTCGCGACCACGCTCTTCGCCAGCTTTTTCGTAGTCGCTTTACCACACATCTTACCATGTCCAGCGCCGCGATTAGCATACGCAGACGGAGAAATGCCAGATGGGACTCAGAAGAGGAGGCGGCGGCGGAAATGCGTCGAGGATAAACCGGCTGTGGAAGAAAATGCCGAGGAGGGTGAAGACAGTGTCGTTCCTGCGAAGAAAGGAAAGAGGGAATGTCCAGTACCGAAACCTGGGGGTTTGGTGGGGGAGATCTTGGGATTCAAGCCGTCGAGTAGTGATGAGAACGGAACCTCGAAGCCGCCTTGACGTGGATGGGAGATTTGTATATTCCGTGTAATATATTTATATTTCTACTCGGAATCTTTGATGGAAGCTATCCAGATGCCAAGTCGGGCTGTGGTGATCAAGAATAACAGCCGTGGTCCAGCTGCTTCAAAAAATAACGTGGCTTGTACACTGAGATCTCCGAAACCTGGGGAGGTTTAGGCAACTTGATTTAAGTTACGTCTGGATTGCAGCTCTCTCTCCACCACAAAAGCTCTTTAGAGTTGATTCTGGTCGTTCCTTCCTCCACCACATTCCACTTTCTTGAACATGGTTTCCTTGCCAGCAATGCATGTATCATCTCTGTGAGCAGTGAAGTGCTTTTGGCTCTTGCCTTCTTTGTTGACGCTCCACATAGAGCCTGAAACTTCATGCAAGTAGTGCGGGGTCCTTACGTCCCCTGTTCTAAATTTCCGAAAGTTCGACTCCCAAGTGCTCCCAAGTGAGAATACCTGGAATTGCTACTTCCTCTTGCGGCATACTGAGCCTCAATAAGCACCTAGCAACATCTGATACCACCTTCTTTCGTCCATTAGACAGCAGCTTTAATACCTGTTTCCTCTTGGTACAAAAAGTTAATTATAAAAATAGTATCTTTGATTATCCTATGGAACTCTCCGGGGATCTTGGTTACGTATGCTACACAGAGTTCGGGTAAGGAGATGGCGACCAGATTGTAAGGGACAGTTCCTGCGCACCTTCGTGGTCAGTATCTCACTAGCATTAGCACTTCTCCTCATCCTTGAAAGCTCTGCACCTCGAGACACCCGGTTCATCTCGACAGTAGATCGAGAACGGCCGCAAAGCTCCTTGAAACTCGGAGCCAAACATCGCCTATATTGACTCCAAGAATAGAAGTTTAACGAGCTGGTATTTCCAAGCAAGTGCGCTGGTGGTGTTGCATCTCTTCTTCCATCGCTTGGAATTTGCATCTGCTCATCGGAAAGACTTTCGAGAAATCATGCGAGCAATGGATAATCTTATACCCATCTCCACCATCTTAATCTAGATCCTTAACACAACTTCTCAGCCTACGGCGAGTATATAAACTACATTTTCAGCTACCAGATTTCATTACTCGCAGCCTTGAATTACGCCCGGTGAAGAAATAAGTGTTGCCCCCTAAACAGCGTCCTTGAGTCCCCTTCAATGGTTGGAGGATTCACGAGGTGCTTCTGCTTTTCGTTTCATTGCAGTTTTTACGCTTTCATAGATCATTCACACGTTCAACAGGAGTGAAGTGAACTTGACGACAACTCTACCACAGCAGCATGATCGAGACCCTTCTGATGACCGTACCGGCACAGATCTCTCCGGAGATTAGAATGAAACAAGCTATTACATAAAGAAAGCAATACTAACTTCATCTATGGCGTGGGAAATCTTTGGCATTATTCTATTCTCTGCAGGAGGGCAGAAAGTGACAGTAAGAGTATTTATATCCGAGCTTCCACCCAATATCATTCGTTAAAGTGACTGGCGGAAGAGACTTTTGTGGTTCACCCTCACTTGTATGCATAGTTCAAGTACTTGACTCTTAGCTTTCAGACTATGAGTACACCAGAGCATATACCTTATTACCTGGTATGTCTTCTCCTCGCCCCAACTTTACAGTGACTGAAAGTCCTGCTCTAGTGCCGGAAGTTTCCAATCGGTCGACTGAGTGCTATGTGTTTTCATCATACTTCATCTCAAACAAAAGGGAAAGGGAAATCCTCAGAAAAAGAGACTTGACAGCAAACCAAAACTTGGTTCTGTACCATGTTTGAGATTAAGAGATAAGAACGCGCCATAGGGAGTGTTCGCTATCATCAGTGAGGAGGGGGCGTGAAGGGCGATACATGTTTCAGCTAACCTTTTCAACACCACCTGGGGAATTGCTGTCGTATCCTCCCTCTTTTTTGGAGAGTAGCCCAGGAGGGAACGCTACATTTATACCGCATTGTTGCATACGGCTCGAATATGATTCGAAAAGTGAATTCACCTCCGTGACTGTTCAATTAAGAACTATAAGAATGGCTGATTTTCTAACTTATGACTATTCATCAACACAAAACAATGGCCAGGAAATGGGCGATCTTATGCGTCGTGCTACGAACCTGTTTAATGACGAATGACTTCGAAAGAGAGCGCTATATTATTGAAGTTTCATCGGCACCTCTCAATGGTACCATCCTAAATTGAGGTAGGAACTTAATGAACGGAAGGTTGATCTGACAGCACCTTCGTACGAGACAGCAGCGTTGCAGGATGGAAACTGATTGAGAACAGGAAAATGGGAAAATGAGGAGAGACCGCTCAAGAAAATACCAGCCACGGTCTTAAAGGCTCAAGAGCTGACGAGCAATGCCCACCCTGAGACTGAATCTTGAGGCGAGAGCAAAAAATGAAATTTGAATTTGTAATTTATAAAAAGCGAAGGGGTTCATAATATTTTAGCTTTCCATTCTGAGCATTATTTATCGGGTCACAAAAGCAGATCGGGTATCTATCTACACACGCTTCAAGACAAAAGAGAAGAGAAACATCCGTAAGATGCCAGCGCTAATACGCCCCTATCACCTATTCAACACCTCAAAATAGAACGAGAAAAGTCCTTCATAAACCCTGTTGGTCCTCCGCATTATATCTCATCTCGTCCTCATGATAACTTCCCCTCCTGCCCAGTCTAATACAAGCAAGCAAAGGCTCATCGATCAATAATAAATCTTCTCCTTCCACAATGGCGGTCTCGCACCCTCCGCATCCCAAACCAACTTATTCTTCTCATCAAATGAACATCCCTCATCCGTAATCGGGATAACCTTGCTCGTATGCGCTACCTCCTGTGCACTAATACCAGCAGAATCTCTCGGGATCCAGAGCAGAGGCGTCTCACTCACGACCGAAGGCGGGAAATACGCGTTCTCAGCCACAGCTTCCTCGTACAGGTTATCTGCATCTGCGAGAGCGTGGGGCACGAGTTGACGGAGTGTTGCGTAGTCGGAGTAGATGTGCGGCTTCATGAACTTGGACAGGAAGTTTGGTTTCTTGTGCGGCGCGGTGTGCGTAGCGAGAGTACCGTTCTTCTCCTCGCCGGCTTCGTGGGAATCAACACCTTGTTCCATGAGACCGCGTAGAGACTCTTCTTCTGCCTCGAGGGACTTGGGGAGGTTGTAGAGGAGGGGATCGAGGGCTGCATTGAGGGAGAGGTGGAAGAGGGCGGTGAAAATTAGGAAGGCGACCATGAGGATTAGCGGGCCAGGGGTTGCGGCGATGCTGAAGAGGCCGATGAGGAGGATCTCGGCGAGGTAAATGCCTGTGAGTAGTTGTTGGAGGGCGCGGGGGTATATGAGGCCTTTGGTGTCGATTTGGCTGTCAGTTACGAAGAGGATGTTGTAGCGGAAGGCGAGGTAGAACAGGGACATTCCAATTGTGGCGAAGCCGAGGACGAGTGGTGCAATGCACGAGTAGACGAGGCCTAAGATTATTAGATTGGCATAGAAAAGGGATTCAAGAATGCTCACCAATGACAGCAATGTTCGTGAAAACGGGAAGAACGCTTCCCCATGAGATGGCGCTCAAGTTCGACCACTTTGTATACATTTTTCGAGGTGTACTAGCCAAGAATTTGTAAAGTACCTGGAAGATAACGAAGCCAACAACTTGGGACAAAACCGAAGAAGAGACAGTCAACCCCTGTAGAATGAAATAAGAGATGTAAAAATTGGAAGCCTTGGGAATGTTCTCGGCGAGGAGTTTGGTTATGCTTCCAGGACTATCGCTAAGCTGTTTGATGAGTGTTGCAGCAGATGAAGCAATGGTCACGACGAGGAAGACTTGAACGACCTGAAAGACGAAGTATGCGTTTTGAGTGAAGAGCTCCACACGAGCAAGAGAAGGTTCACCGGCAAGTTTGGCACACACTACCACTATGTTAGTGATGGAGCAAGAATCAGGATTTGGAAAACTTACACCTCATAATAACAGGAACAAGCGACATCAGGATGGACAGAGCAACGACTGGCAGGAGGCCTGTTACAACTCCCATAATGATATTTGGAATCTTGGTCAACCAGTGAAGCCACGAGTAGGTTTCTAGATAGTTGACGTTCGAGATAAGACCGACACCGGCAACAGGAATAGCCCAGAACACAATCAAAGCGGTTATGAATGAGATGACTGCGATTCTGCGAACGACTCGTTGCCACCATGAGATCTTGAGGGATTTCCACACGATTTCATTAGGGTTGATACCAATATATCGAGGTGACACTATTTGAATCAGCTCCGAGTTCGAAGATGAGAGATTGCTAACTTACTATGAAGAGCCTGGTGATGTGACAAAGTCTGGAAAGCTGCCTGTGCATCAGATTGATGGGCAAATTCGATAAAAACACTCCCCGTAAGAGCTGTCTCCCCAGATCGATAGCTGTGCTGTGCTGCCTCAGTCTCGGGAATAAGTCGTTCCAGCTCAGTACGGGCCCAGTTGATAGTGTCGACCTTCTTTCCAATCAAACCAAATTTACCTAGCTTGTGAGTTGGTCGCTTCTTCATTGGGATCCATCGTGCAGCCAAAGAACCAGACTCAACATCGCCAGCCCCATTTTGTCCCTCAGCAGAACCCGCGCCCAATTTCTTGGCAGCTTCCGCTTTGGTGGTGTCTCGTGGGAAACCAGTTTCAGTATCGGTAACCTCAATTCGTTCCTCTTCCAGAGCGACACCCCCTTTCTTCGCAGCTTTCAATCTCTCTCCATTGGCCGTCTTGATGAGCTTGACCTCAGCAGCCTCCAATTTGAAGGCTACCTTGTCACGCTCCTCAACCAACTCATCGACTTTGGTGGTGTCTCGTGCAATCCAAATATTTCTGACCGCACTTCCGAAAACTTTGCGAAGCCGGCCCTCGTGAAGATAGTCCTTTGGAACGGATGTGAAGAGAACAGTTCTGGCGGACATGCGATTGGCATAGACCGGCGATAGTAGGAAAGCTTGGCGCAAGTTGATGTAGAAAATGCTTTCTCGAGTCACCAGCATAAGGACGAACCCAAAGAATAGCATGCCACAGCCAGCGTGCGCAAAGTATCTGTACTTTCCACCGGACTTCTCCTTGTCGATATTGCTCATGGCGAGCATGTCAAGCTGCCCTGCGCCGGCGCCACCAGTGATGTTGACGGGGAATAGTACCGGCCAAGTAATGCATGCACCAACAAACATGATAACCACGGTCATACGAAGGAAGCGAAGGAAGAGGTATGCATCCAGGGATTGATGTTGTAGAGCATAAGTGTCAGGGATCTTCCAGAAGGGACCAATCCAGTTGAACAGACCGGTAGGAAGCGCCGTGGATCGCTCTCTGTTTCACGTCAGCTACAATAAATTGGATGTCAGTTGTTGGGCTTCACATACTGTTCACGCAAGGTACCCAAATATGTTCTTGGGGCATAGAATCGACGTTGGGAGCGTCGCAAGCACAAGAAGACGAGCACGTAGACCAGGGCGATGACGAGGGTCGGTATTAGAGTAGATACCAGCCCTGAGAGCGAGGTGCCTGGCACATTTTCAGTCGGACCGTTGGCCATGATTGAGCAGTGTTGCCTTCGCAATGGGGAATTGCTGTGAAGGTATCGCCGCACAGATCGATTCGCGATGAGAGGGAATGGAGAATTGAATTCTTAGGGAGGTGAAGCGTGAGCGTGGGAGAAACGCAGCTCGGTAGAAGAAGTAATAAAAGTCTCGACCTCGACCTCGACGCGCTGGGCGAGCACGGACCAAGTTGTGGACCCTTTATTTTTCTTGAAAGGCTGGGCTGCTGGAAGCAGGGAAGCAGGGAAGCAGGGAATCTTGCAGGAGATTCGCAAATGAGGGCAAGGATACGCCCCTGGTCCGTGACGTCGTCTCTCCAATATGCAGCCCTGGTCAGCAGCAATGGAACCTCAGATCAGGATCCTCACGTTGCTGGGGCACTGCAATCGAGTACCGACAGAAAAGCAAGTCGGTGGGCTGTTGCAAGTTGCAACTTGTGAAAGCGAAAGGGGCAGAAATTTGAGGGAAATTTGAGGGAAATTTTCATCGTCATGTCTCAAGAATATCAGGAGACTATTGCTCTCTTTATCTGAATTCGGACGAGGACATGTGCTAGCGGAAGGCAATGTGGGACATGACCAACGTGGAGATGCGTTTGTCGCTTGTGATTCTTGTGAAATGCACTGTCCCGCATCAAAAGCATCAGCATCAGCATCAGCATCACCACTACTGTATGAAACTTGGAGGCTGGGGTTAGGGTTGGCGATCGAGCCAAGGCAGCTGAAGCTCCAGCGCCAGCACTCTGCTCAGAATCTCCTCTGCAGATACAGTCCCCATAGCCTCATCAACTCTATGTGAGGAGCATACAGTAGCGATAATAATAATAATAATAATAATAATAATAATGACAAAAATAAGGTTGACGACGCCCTGCATTTTCTTCGTGCTGAAATGAGATGATGAGATACGCGACAGTGAAAGACAGTGAAGCGAACAAAATTGCTTGCAGGCACGGAAGACCCGCCCCGCTCTCTGCTTCCCGCCCTCCCTCCCTGTCGAGCTGAATCCCCAGGCATTGGAACTTTCCGTGCCTATCAGACGAGACAGATCCAGGGGGCGCATGCGCGGTTGCCAAAAGGGGATGGAGATCTAGAACTTCTGTCTCCTCCAACCTCCAAAGCTCAAAGCCTCATTTATTCCACCCCTTGCGCAGCGCAATATCTGCAGGTATCGTTGTAAACTTGCTACTGAGAGAGAGATCATGAGATGATGTTGAAGTTTAGCTTTGGAACGGCGCGGCCGATGCGAAGTACAGTAGCTGATGGGTCTGCATTTGGTGCCGGTCGAGAACTAATTGTTAGTTTCGAACCTTGTGTGGACGACATTTCAATTAAAGCCCAGCTCAAGATGAATTCATCCCCTGTCACAATTACGGTCGAGACCTCGATTTGAAAAGAGCAGTTCGTACTTAGTTTTCCAATCCTCAAAGTTTGTAATGCTTGGCTGGGTCGAACTTCGACTGTTGAAGTGAAGTTCCGAGTCTACAGAAGCACAAGTATGCACCTGGTATGCCACGCACTTCAAGCGATGCCGAGCCTCTTCCCTTTCATATTGTTCTGATAATATATTTAATTGGTTGTAATTCTAACAATATCACTCCTCCTGTACAGTTCTCGATCTAGAGAAAGGTTCCACCAAGATCTCACGCCTTCTGTTCCTACAGGACTAAAGGCATGAATTGCAATCAGTTTCCCAAGTCAACGTTTCGCAGCTGCAGCATTTTATGGCGGATATCATCACAGTAAAGCCTATTCTTCCAATGCCATCTTCAGCCTCCAGTGTCCGTCTCTATCCGTCGACTTCGCAAGGTGATCGAGCCGTTGCCAGCCAGATTGTTTGTGTACCTGCTCACCAAATGAAGCCCTTACTCGAGCCTTCTTCCTACGAGCAAGCTGTGAGTCTGCGAGCAAGTGCAATCTATGATGCGATACATCTATCGTTCAAGCACGTCTTGAATGCGGCTGCTCAGTGTGTCACTTTTCGGAGTTCTTATTCCCAAAGCGCCCCATTTTGATTTCTATTCTTGAGCTTCGGCTGTCCAGGAGTCCATCTTTACTGTGTGCGATCTTTAGATGGATATCTTAAATATTTTCAATTTTTTGGTTCCTGTGGATTTGGAGAAGAGAGCAATCCACCTAATTTACTCACATTCCTCGTTCTAATGATTTGGCATTCTTGCGAGCTATTACATCTATTGTTTTCATTGCAACAGGGTGAGACATTGCATATTTCCTATGTGCGGACGCGACTTGAGTGTTCTGCTCCCTCCGCGCAGTTTTTCCCTACATCATTGCCAGCTCGAAATCGACGTCCAAATTAGCAAGCCGCGAAATCCTACGTGTTCAAGGAGAAGCACGAAACTGATAGCGTCCATCGACTTTCGCATATAAAAAGTAAACCATGGATTACGACTTCGGGTCCGCCGATCTGCCTATAGGAGATGAGGATGTGGGACTAGAAGGTTTCAATAACCAGCAATTAGCGGTAGTAGGAGCTACAGGTGGAGGCCAGAGCGTAGATGAAGGATCGGATATGGGAGATAGAGATGGAGATGATGATGGAAATACAGGTGGGCCTGGAGGAGGCCCTGTAATAGGATCAGTACCACAGCGACTTCCAAGGGAAGTCATACCCGCGACACCGTTCGCTGGTGTCTATCGCTCGCTCTTTACTCTCAATCATCCTACAAATGGAAATCTACACCTCCTTCAGCATGTTAATTGCAGCTACCTCTCTACACCTGGCCACGCCCCCACGATCACACAGCTCAAACAACACGCTCAATCCCTCGTCATATTGATCAAACAACTTACAATATCCACACTGGCTGCACCCATCGACAATGCCAATCTTGGGGTTCCGCCAATCATCAAATTCAACGACGGCGAGTCTTATGATTTTCTCAACGATCTCAGAAAACCGTACACCGGCCCTGAAGACGACGCGCTAAGGTTGCATCACAACATGCCGCTACCAAACGTCCTCAACCTCCTCGAAGAAGAGCACATCGAAGCACGGCATGGCAAGGCTGCCAGGCCAGCTAGAGTCAAGATTTGGGACATGTGTCCATTGCACCATTCTGAAGCAACACCCGTCAACCAAAAGAGCTTGCCTTACGCTACCCACCAGACGTTGATCAGCCATGCCAACGAATGTCTAGAGCTGCTGGATCACGAGTACAGCGCCAAAGGTGGTCTTCTGGCCATATTGCCAAAGAAAGAAGAGAAGGAAGACAGAGAAGCAGCAGAGAGTACGATCCTTGGTCAATTGATCCTCTACGTTCAGCGACTCGTACAGCGTGTCCATGACCTCGAGCGCTGCTACGCAAATGCGATGGATGTAATCGCCGGTGAAGCCGTTGTACCCCATCAAGCGCTTTCGAGAATGGGACCAGACGGCCGCCAAGGGAGAGAAATGGTCTATCCTCAAGACCGCTTTGTCCTTGTCAATGCTGGTAATGATCTATACTCCTACATGAATGATGAATTTGACAGGAGGGAGCGCGTTGATGAGGCTGTCATGGCAAACTATAAGCGAATGGGCCTTACCGGCGAAGCGCTTTGGCAAAACAGAGGCGGAAGAGAATACAGTCGGGGCATCGTAGCACTAGATATCAACACACGCTACTACCGTCTCAAGAACGATCCCCTGAAAACCATCTTCGTCATCCCCGCCCACGCCCAGCATCCCAACACAAAGGTAACGCGCGACATGGAGTCCCAGCCCACCGTCGTCAGCGTCGTCAAGCCGATTTGGCCCGAACGGCAATCGACATGGGAATTGAAAAACAGAGCCGATCTAGACGCCTTCAAGAAGCTCAAAGCCGAGCACGCGACCGGCCTCGCCGATCTCGAAAATTACAAAGACACCCAAGCCGTACTGGAGCTGTCCCTGGAGCTCGCACAAGGCGAGGCACGGAAATGGAAACAGAAGTACGAGGAGACGGTCGAGCTCCTCGGCGGAGACGACCGTGATAATGCTCACGACGTGCTCATGCAAGTCAAAGAAACAGAAAAACTGCGCGAGGACCTCGAGGCGGCCAAGGCGGCTGTGCAGCGCGAGAGGGACCAAGTTGAGCAGGAGAGAACTGTGGCTAGGAATGCGAAGACGAAGATGATATCCGCCGAGCGGGACCACCAGTTGAATCTCAAGGCCAAGGTGGAGACTCATGATCGATGGTTGGGAGAAGAGAAAAGTAAAATCACGGCGCAAACCGCTGAGGCGGGCAAGATTGCCACGGAGGTTGCGGACAGGTTGCGGAACGCTTGGTTGAAACAGATCAGGGAGACGGCGATTATCAACACGCACTTGAACCATTTGAGAGAGGAATTGAGAAAGGAATTTCTTAAGCTGGACATTAATATAGATGCAAGACTAAACGAGCCTGCAAATCAGGTGCCAGATGACACCGCTGAAAGAATTGGTCTAAGATGGGGGGATGAAATTGGCCAGGTTGCGCGGGGAGCTTCCAGTCAGGGAAGAATACTCGGAGAAGCTAATGGTAAGTCTTCTGCGATTTTAAGCTTTCGTCCCCGGATTTCCTGTACACTTCCTTCTCAAAGAGCTTCCTAACGTCTTCATACAGTTGGTGGCGTATCGCCCAAACCGAGCACAAAAGGACAACCTGTGGGAGGATATCTTGGGCCACCGGAGAAAACTTTTGTCTGGGAGGATCCCGATAACCTTGCCCCTCCAGATGATGCAGACCTAGTGCTTGTCGACCCGAAAGACAAAAAATGGTACTTATCAGAAGTAGAGGCCATGGATGCGAAAATACCATGGGACGGACCAACAGTGTATGAAGCACAGAATGGGACTGGGCCACGATACACTTTGGACCAGGCGCGACAAGAGATTTTTGACAATGCTTCCGAGAATGCGTTTTGAGTTTTCAAGCGGGGCAGGCAATGGCGAATTTATTTTGGATTTTGAGGATGCTTGGGGGGTTTGGTGCTTTTTCTGTGGGGGGCTTGTGTTCATCTTTAGTTGCGAATTTTTGGCGTATGCTTTGGGATGACTTGTTTGTGACTGCTTTCAGCCTGTAAGTGTGTGAAATTACAGGTAATGCTGCCCTTTTTGGTGATAGGCAGGCATCTGGCGAGCACTTGGACTAGAGAAGCTGAAAACTACTGCCAAGGATTTCTGAAATGTTATTTGCTGCTGAAAATCGCGTGGAAATGGAGACTATAGGGTCCTTGCGCAGTGCTGCAGAGTGAGGCTGCCTACTAAGAAGTCGAAAACGGAAAGACCAATGGTATATATAAAACGGAAGGTACACTTGGCCAACCTACCGCCATCGACAACCATTACTCTCACCTGACAAGCAGAATCAGCAACCCATTGTCGCACATTCTCATGACGCTCTTCCACTGGGAACAAGGAGAGGAAAACAATGGTTGATATGTAGCCTACTGTAAACGAGCTATAATTCGAATCTCTACTTAATTATTGCTCACCAAGTATACCCACCCAAAACGCCACCACTCCGAAACTCCAGTACCAAGGCCACCTCACCCAATCGGCTTCGCCTTCTTTTTTTTCTTCTTCTCGCCCCCCTTCTGGAAATCCCTCCAACTCCCGATCCGCTGCTCACGCGTACTCTCCCAATCCTGCTCGTGCTCCCTCTTCCTCTTCCTCGCCTCAAGCTCCTCATCCGCCTTCTTCTGCTCGCGCCCCTCCTCCTGCATCTGCGCCTTCATCTGCCGTCTCCTCCTATGCTCATTGTCAATCAAGACCAACTTGGTCTTCTCCCTCCAGTCCTTTGCAAACTTGTCCGTTTTCAGCTCTGGCGAGTCAACCGTCCAGCTGTTTTCGCGGATCAGGAGCATGCGAGCGTCGGCGATGGCTTCATCGAGACGTTCACGATGCTTCTCGTCCATGAGTTCTGTTTGCGCCTTTTTTAACCGGTCGAAGGCATCCGGGGCAAGCGGGTTACGTGTCTTGTCCGGATGGATTAGGAGGGATTTAACGCGGTAGCATTTCTTGATGTCGGATTCTGGGACGCCGGGTTGGAGGTCGAGGACTGCGTAACTGGGGATCAAATTAGTATACAACAAGATTGACATAGTAAGATTGTACGCACGCATCTAAACGGAAAGCTTTCAAGATACGATCAATTTCTGCATCCTATAGAAAAGACAACGGGTCAGTGGACGCGTGTGAGGCGGAGGATGGCGGGGAACGTACTTTATTGAACTCTTTCTCTTCTGATTCGAGGGCTTCAAGTGCATCGATATCATCGTCAGCTTTTTGGGGCTTGGTATTCATGGCTCACCGATGATACTGGAAGATTCTGCTTCCAGGTCGGCTGTATGAGATGTGAGATGTGAGAATTAGTTGTGTTGCGTTGAAAACGTTAGGATGTCGCGATTGAGATGCGGCACAAAGCCCTGGGGGCACCTGCAGGAAGGCGCGATAAGGGCCTGAGGTCAGAATTGGAAATGTATCACGTGCCTTGCCCCTTTTATCGGTATTTACCTATGGCAAGGGCTACTTACATTTACTCTCAATTTCGATCCCAAGCAAGCCTCAGATTCAATCATTATTGCAGGTTGCTAATCTAGCAATCGCGAGCTATAGAGCACTATTGGTAGTAGCCCTTGGGATGCCCCTTTTCCCCTCGCTAGATTGGCCAATGGATTGAATAGCTTTGACTGTCCCCCTTGAACATTTGTTGACATATTCAGTGTGATGCGTTTCCTTATTGCTTTTCCATGATATATCAAATGTCTATCCAAACTCTCATTTACAGGCATGCATACAAACCTTCGGCGAATTCCCCATACCTGCACCGGCCTTTTGTCCCGATGTCCCGACCGATACGATGCGAGAAGGATGCGGTACGAAGATCATGAGGATGTGGTATAATTGCTAGTCACACACATTTGAGCATGGCCGTGACTATCGAAACTATCGAAGTTGAAGCTCAGCAACCTAGTTATTTTTTACATGAGGCCAACAAGATTCTGGATGCTTCTGAACATTTGGATCGAATCATGTCTCATTCTCTATCAAAGAGCTCAGGGTAATTCAGATGCCATTATATACATCAACATTCATCAAAACATTAATCATCATGTCTACTGTACCCCTTATAAGCTCATGAACAGCTTCAACATAGCGGGGTAGTTGGGCGTTCCAAGACCCGTGACTGGGTCCCAACCCTTAGAAGCTGAGAAACCGTTGGTATTGCAACCAGGGTTGGATCCAGCGGTGATATCGTGGAGTATATCGGGATGTGCGTACTATAGTGTGTCAGAAAACCTGTTAAAGGAAACAGTAGTGGAAAACGTACCAAAGTCGGGTTCACAAAACCAACAGTAAATTTGCCAGCTGCAATCCTCTCCTCATTGATCCTGTTCAGAAGGGAAGCAAAAATAGGAGCAGACGCAGAAGTCCCACCAATGAGAGTAGGGGCCACTTTGTTGAAGACGACGATGTTGTCTCCAACTGCCGAGACATCTGGGTAACCTCGTCCACCTCTGTTGTAAATGCCACCACCAGCGCCAATGGCTGCATCATCAGTGGTTGTGTATGAAGGATATGGAGGAGGGTTATTGGTAAGATAGTTGCTGACAGCGGTCTTTTGGTAGTCGGGAGTGGCGTAGATGTTAGAGAAGCCGCCGCCACTCGGGAAGCGAGTTGTTGCGGTTTCTGCATCGTTCTGGACCGAGGCGCTAGCTGGTAGGGTGGTAGAACCCACAGTAGTGATATATGAGCAAGTGGATGGAAAACCTGGAGAAAATATCTCGCCTGTGCCGAGACAGCCATCTGCGTTCCCATCACCAGCAGGTCCTGCTACACCCGAGTCCCCAGAGGCCAAGACAACAGATGTACCTTGCAATCCGAGTTTCATGAACTCGTTACACTGGCGTCTCTGGTATGACACAGGTAGGTCTGCTTCTGAGCCACCATATGAGATTGAGATCACATTTGTCAGCGTCATTTGTTAATTGAGACCAGTATGAGATGGAAAAGTGACACGAACAGGCTTATAGACACCGCATTGAAGCTTGCCCTTGTAGGCACCTGGAGCATTTGAAGGATCTGGGTATGGTGGATCTAGAGGAGATATTTCACTACAGTAAGAACCATCCAGAGCATCGAGGAAAGTATTCAAGAATCCAGGGAAGGTGTAGTTCGCCTCATAGACAGGATCGTCAGTTTGGAAAAGAATAGTGCCCTGCGGATAGATAAGAGGATAGGTGACTTGAAAATCGAGATCGGATTCCGGCCCAGCATTAAGTACAGAGACCGGAGCTTGTGCTCCATCGATGGCCTCAAGTTTTGGGCCTGTACCTTGGGGAATAGATTGTGCAAAGGTCAAGAAGAACAGGTTTAAATCCTCCTGGCTGTAGAAATCTCCTAGATCTTCAAAGATACCCATCGCGTTGGATGCAGCAGCCTTTGATCCGCGAGGCACCTGATATAGAGCTGAAAGAGTTAGTTTACGGCCACGCAGGAGGAATACTTGATGATTTAGTTACCTTTAATACATGCTGGAGTAATAACTTCACCGCACACAAGAAGCTCGGGGATAGCAAGAAGGGCTTCCAAAGTCATTCCAAAATCTTTAAGCAATGGAGGAAGCTTGTGGCCACTAGTAACACCAAAAATACGCTTCTCAAGCTCCGAGTCATCACTTGCCTTTCTGGAAGGAGCAACAAGTTTGATTCCGGGAGTGATGTAGTCAACGTGCTCCTGAATATGTGCGGGTACGTGGTATCTGAATTTCAGTCAGTAAACTGGCTAGAGAGGGGAGGCTTGTATCCTACTCATCGCAAGCCACAGTAGGCTTTCCTGTCTCCACATGCTCGAAGATGTGGTACTCGGTATTGAGTAGCGATTCCAAATCAAAAGCAGACGCATCGAATTGCATCCATTGCTTGTTTGCTGATTGTGAGATCGACTCGGCGGCAATTCCAGCCGATACAAGCCATGAATGAACAGCATCGACCGTTGATTGTGCGGGAGCAAAAATTTCGGCAACCTCCTCGGCCGAATAGTGTTGACCGTACTTAGGAGAGTCATGCTTGGAACTAAAATCAGAACAGTTAGCTTAAATGCAATCCTCAAAAAGTACAATTTGGCGCACTTACACTTCCATCAAGAGGTCATGACCCTTATCGAGGTTGCTCTGGGTCATACCAATGCGAACAGGAAGCGCCGCAGAGCCGTCGACTCTATGTCTCTTGACCCACGCCTTGGGGGCATACTTTCGTCGCTCATGCAAAACATGGCTTGCTGGAAATGGCACAGCTGCAACTTCGGCAGCTAAAGCTCCAAGTACAGCGAATTGTAGAAACTGCATTGCGAATAAATCTACAAGAGTTGCTGCTGCGTGACAATAACAGGAAAGACGGAGATGCAAAGATATCTATATGTAAGTCCTCGGAACTATGCCTCCAACGCCAGCAGCGCTATAGCCCTGGGTCAACTTTGTTCTCGGAGGATGCATATCAGCAACAGTGCTATTTAGTCATCGCTCGACTTTGCAGGTAGTGCTTTTCTAGAACTGCCCCCGGAGAAGCCAATGGGAACTGCGAAACCTGACGACCACATTCCGTATCTGGATCTAGGACAGAATGACAGCCTCTCCAGTGAGTCTCCACTGTGGAAGGATCCTGGCGTTCCCCGCACAGAAGTATGCATAGTGAGCTCGTGGCTTGGAGCTTAAACTGCAGGGACGAGTGAGAAGAAACTGATTGACAGCTACACTTGAAACTAGTCGATCGTCGAACGATACTTGTTCGCGGCAGTCGCCATCCATGTAAAGCTTATCACACCCGGACCGCCTTAGTCCCGTCAGAGTAATAATGAGGTGCACAATTCGGGCAAGGAAAATTCCAATCTTCTCCAGACAGAAAGTGCAGCAGCTTGTTGTGACTGTAATCATTATGACTTGAGGAACAATCGGCAAATTGAGGTTTGCAGGGGAAAACCAGAACGAAGCATGATCTCACAGGATTTAAGTTCCTCGGTCACTCGGTCCAAGGCCACAAGAATACTACGCAAAAACACGAGAAGATCGTCAGTCCCCCCCTTCTCTCTTTTAAGCTTATCTTAGTTAAGGAGTGATGTTCAGCTCAGCTACCCTATAATGACTAGTTGAGGGGTTGGTGAGTAGACCGAGGAGGTTGCCGCCACTCTTCCTTTGGCTAGTTCGACTTGCGTTGAGTGGGCTGAGAATTGAACTTTCCTTCTCACTCCGGCGTGTACTTCCACTGTAAACGCCGCAAACCTGCTATTGATGGCCTTTGAGTCTCCTTCCTAAAGAATCAAGCCACTGACGTTTCCCAAAACTATACTTTTCCACCGCCTTGATAACTTACCCCTTATACTCGCGGATGGTTTACGTATAATCTTAGCTTTCGAATGGGGCGATAGCCTTCCGAAACTTCAACTTGTGCTCTCCCTTCTTGATAGAAAGTTCCTCCTTGGGGAATATGGAGATGTTTAAAAGTTTAGGATTCTGGACTTCTGTTATGCTTTCTCCCTTCAGCAATTCCTTGGTCGGTGAATGGGATATCTGTTTGCAGTATCGACATTTTAGATGCGCTAGAGCTATTCTGTTTTCTGGTTTGTGTTGACTTGGGTGTCTCTCATGAAACCAAGTATGAGTGTGGTGAGACTCCGCCGGGCATATATTCACACCGCAAATTACTCACCGTGAAAAGATGCAACGAGAACCAGCATTCACGAGCCAAGATGTGTTCCTATCTACTTGAGCCACAGCGAGAACCGCAAATTATGGCTTTATTTTTGGTGCCAGTAAGGAGGAACTCTTTCATGTCGGCAGAAACTTTAGCATGCAGCACTTGCGTCGCTCGATGAAATCGACTTACTCGTGTTTGACGGACGCATAAGAAATGGTATAATTGAGGCCGTAGCGAGAATGACTGTAATATATAAGCCATGAGAAAAGTTGAATGCTGATTGATGCTGCCAGATGGGTCTCGATGGCTGACTTCACATCAGGATACCCTCTCGGTCCACAGCTGGAATTGAAGTTAGTTGAACGAGGCAGCAGTCTGAAAATGGGGTGGTTGGTACTGTAAAGAAACCATCCACCACCTACAATTGTTCATACCACTTTTGATGAGAAGTCGAGATAGAGGATATCATTATCATTAGAATTTTGAGGATGGAGCAGAGCAAAACGCTACAAGTTTCCAAAATCGAAATGTTTGATCGCGACTACATAAACACGTGATCTTCTAATTCGGCACTTTACACGGACGCGCTCTCGACGCGTCTTCTTCGCCATCAACCATTTTCTGCAAGACAACAACGTAATCTACACCGCACAACAATGGGTAAGTCAACCCCTTCCCTCGATCTCAGCTTACTCTAACCCAACCTTCAACAGCAAACTACGGATACGGAGGTGGAGGCGGAGCGTATTCCACGACCAGCTATGGTCAGAACGGTGGACAGGAAGGAGGGGGTTTCATGCAGGGCTCGCAGGCTGGTAGTCAAGAAAGTCCAGGAGGCAATAAGGCATGCCCTTTATCTTCTATGTCTTTGCATATGCTAATGCGGCATGAAGACGTATGGGAATGATACCTTGAGACCAGTTACGATCAAACAAATCCTCGAGGCGTGAGTTACCCCTCTTTGATGAGTCTGCCACTCTGCTGATCTAGCGTAGCAATCAACCTCACCCCGACAGCGACTTCAAAATTGATGACTCAAATGTAACTCAGGTATGAATTGATCTACACGCTTTCATTGCAAACTCAGAGGATTCCCGAGCTCATAAGGTTTATAGATCACATTCATCGGCCAAATCATCAGCTTGTCCTCCCAAACAACCAACACAACTTTCAAACTCGACGATGGTACAGGTACAATGGAAGTCAAGCAATGGGTCGACAGCGATGTTGACCCTGTGAATGCAAAACCCCTCCCGAAAGAAGGTGATTACCTACGCGTCTGGGGCCGTCTCAAGGCCTTCAACAACAAGCGCCACGTCGCAGCCCATGTTATTCGTCCGATTACCAATACCAACGAAATTAGCTACCATCTCCTCGAAGCGACTGCCGTACACCTATACTTCACACGCGGGCCACCAACAAATGCTGCAAATGGCGTCAAGACTGAGGCAGGCAATGGCATGTTCGTGGACAGCAATGGCGGGGGTGGGGGAGCAGCGACTTCGGGGATGGATATGTCAAAGTTGACGCCTGTTGCAAGAAGGGTTCTTGAGCTTTTGTCCTCTGCCCCACATAATAACGAGGGCCTTCACGTTAACATGATTGCATCGCAGCTGGGACTAAATTCAAACGACGTGTTCAAGGCTGGTGACCAGCTGCTTGGTGAGGGTGCTATTTATACGACGGTTGATGATGAGACGTGGGCTGTGCTGAGTTATTAGATCGGAGGATCAGGGCAAGAGATTCCCAGGCGTTCACGGTTTTGGAGGCATTTCCAGAATGTTATGAGTCGAAGGCAACACTGTACACTTTATTATGAAAGCGTGAAATGAAATGGCACATGCATGAAAAGAATTCTCTGAACTAGCTAGTATTAAGGAAACTCGTCTCAAAGCAAGTAATGTACCAACATTCTTGTAATATCAAAGTAAGCAGTGACGCTGAACCGTTACCCTATAACCGGTACCCCAAGAACAGTTGAGCTGTCTAGAGGTCAGAATCGAAGAATCGCCGTCTCATCTTAAAATCAACGAAAAACAGCCCATAGAACCAAAGAAACTCGTCTCTTCTTGTCTCGTATCTCATCAAAGTGCGCGAATCCGCACAGTCTCTCCGCCCTTCGAGCTGCTCGCCACACTCTCCGGCTCACGAACCATGATATGCAACTTAATAGGCTTCGGGCCACGCTCAAGTTGGATGTCCATCTTATGCTGGAAGCCGTACTTCTTGTAATATGGCAGATTGACTGCGGAGCTCGATTCGAGATACGTGGCGCGGCCTTCTTCGTCTGCCTGTATCATTCATCACATCAGTATTGTTCAGCATGCGTGAAGCTCCGAGAGACGGGAAACGAAAGGGCAAGTATGTACCTTTGAAGTCATATGCTGAATCAACTTCCTCGCATATCCCTTGCCTCGAGCAGAAGGTTTGCTACCAAGGTAGACGAGGTAGTAGGAGTCGTCGTCTCGCTCGGCCATCACGTCGTGCTTAGTGTCGTGCAGGAGAGGGAAGAACTCGTCGAAGAAGCGCTTCCTGCCTTCGGCTGAGAGCTTGTAATAGAGTCTCCAGAGACCGCTGCGGAGCATGGTCCAGAAGCCGTCGACATTTTCTCCGGGTGGAAGCCTATATCTCAATTAGTCTTCCAATTGAGGTGAATTTCGGGAATAGATGCGAAGTACCAGAGAGCAACTGCATCATAATCAGGCCCTATGGTCGTAACCAAACCCTTATAGCAATGAGCAGCAGTGATGTAGCGGATAATATCGCAGTGAAGCTTCCACTTGTACTCTTCAGAGTAAGTGGCCATATCATCTGTATCAACAAAATATCTCGCTACTTCATCGACCTCAAAGGCCTCGGAGAGGCATTGGGCAGCTTGCTCATATTCAGCGATGCCAATGATGCGGACTTCATCACTGGATTCTGGGGAGAGACTGCGTTTCTTTTCGAGGGTCATAGTGCCATTATTGTTACTATTCATCGCCATGATTGCGGTAAAGTAATGAATTTCGGCTATGATTTAAAGCTTAGGAAAATGTTGTTTCTAGAGGTGAGGTTAGTGGAGGGTTTGGTTGAAATTCAATTTGACACGGACAGGACGGTTTTTCAGCGGGTCTTGTTAAATCTCCTGTATGTTGTTTAGAAAGCTGCGATCTCGACACTGTTTCGTATCGAGAGGGAAATCGCAGGCAATGAAGGCTTTGGCGTATATCAACCGACATCAATGTTGATATTCTCGGATTTCCTAGCTAGGAATTGGAGAAGTTACGGATTTCAGTCCGTACAACAGGCGATGGCAATCTATTGCTGGATCAGAGAACAGGTAGTGAGGCTGTTTTATGAGTCTAGAAGCAACAGTTTGATTGAGCGTGGAGAGTGTGAAGTTGTATAGCAATTGCTCTGAATCTGAGTAGTGGTTCGGGGATTTCTGAGGACTGACTGTCGTACAAATTGATGGCTGTTGAGGAGGAAAGAGGAGTAAGAGCGATGGGCTAGAGCTTATGTAGATTCGCATGTAAAAGGTGGATATCTCTTTCTAGCGATAGCCGCAGCATCGAGAACCCCACTTAGCCACCAGGGAAGCCATCGTGGGTTGGCGTCCAACCGAATGGATTCCAGGATGCAAAGATAGGGACGGAATTCCCGCCGACTGGATCTCACTTCTGATCCCGTGAGCGGTGATGCAGGCAACCTTCGAATAACCAATGTGAAGAAACATCGGCAGGCAGTGGCAGGGTATGTTCCTGTACTCAGAAGGTCGAAAAGCGGAGTATTCCCTGCTTGAGTAATCGGAACTGCAAGTTGTTGAGTTTTCGTGGGGTGAACAGCGTCGGTTGGACATTCCAAGAGAAGTTAGGAGGGCGATGACCCCGAAGCCGAGCCCCGACTTGCGCCCCTGTCAACCCGCCACTCCCCGTAACACAGCAAAGTGAAGTGTCAGAATGAAACAGCAATGAAGATGAGATCAAGAAACTTCTTGGATGCTTCGGAGGGCCACCAAGGCCACCATGTTTCGAGAGGGAATCCGCCAAAGAACATAGTTGAAAGAAAAGGAGTGCTGGCACCGCTTGACTAGCGACTTGAAACCAAGAGATAGGATCTGCCCGTGGACCACTAGTTGCCCAAGTTGTGTGTATGCAATGCTCAATTGTTGCATCTGTCTGTGGGGTATATCACTCGCCTGCCTGTTTCGATAACTGCGAGCCAATTCCTTGTATGAAGCTTGCAGCAATCCTCCCACGCTCCCCAAGCCAATTATTGTGTGTATCCGAGCCCCATCCCACGCCAGCAAATGCAGTTGCGAATGCATCTCATCCTCACATCCGTCGAATCTCCTGCTCATTCATGTACTTTTCAAGACCCTCGTCCAGGTGCTCCCACCACTCGAACAGCAACGAATTACAAATGAGTTTGAACCAGGGCGTAAACTTCAAGTCGGAATCATTGAACATCGACTTCAACCCCTCAGCGGTAACGTATCGGGTATCTCGGACTTCGTTCAAGTTGGGTTCGAGGTCGACATCGGCCTTAATGAAGAGGATGTAATCAACTGGACAAGTCTCACGTCAGTTCGTGTCACCAGATTACGAAAGGAAAAAGCATACTCTCGTGCTCGCCCCATTTTCCGTCACTGGGTGCTTTATAATGAATTCTCGTCAAGAATTTGAAGTTCTCGGTTGGTACCTGAGCAGCCTTGATTCCTAACTCATGGTCGAGCTTGCGCTGTGCAGCTCTCTTTACGCCCGCGACAGCCTCCGGTAACTCAGAGCCAGTCTCGCCAGGTATGCCGAGGGGATGTGAGCAGCATGTATTCGTCCACATGTCAGGGAAGGTGATCTTTTCCGTAGCGCGTTGCTGGAGAAGCAGTTCATTCTTGGAGTTGAAGAGGAAGACCGAGAAGGCGCGGTGGAGAAGACCTTTGTCGATATTGGTCATGAGATGGCCTAGAATCGTAAGAAGATGGCCATTAGATCCGATTGCGGGCGTACTTACATATCTTCTTGCTGAAGTTTCCAATTGGCTTGTCATTTTCGTCGAGTACAATGCACACCTCGTCCATCAACCGAATTTGCTCCTCATCGTGACCGTCCAACTCGGCAGAGCTGGTATCAATGTCGGGGAAAAGTCGCAGAATGCTCTGCGCCGTGATGGGTTCAGCCTGCGTAATGGTTGTAGTGGCAGACATGTTGGGGGGATGGTGGCTGTGGCTCTTTATGAGGCAGCTGGAAATGCCTCACTGCCAACAATAAATACCTCAAGTGTTTGCCCCAATTTGAGACATAGGCTTCGGGAACCCTAGCGCGAGGACCACCAGACCCCTGTATTAGCGGGGTGGTGTAGTGTGGTGTGGTGTCCTTCGCCGAGAAGTGCGGGCACCGAAAAACTTCCCTGCGGTATTGCAAAAAATAAAATAAAAATAAAAAACACCAAAGAAAATACGCCACCCCAATAAAATCGCAATCAATTATCAATATGGGGAAATCAAAGCCTAGAAACCGACAGAAGAATCGGACTGATCCCACCGGGAAACCTAAACCTCCGTCCGACCCCGAACTTGCTGCCATCCGCGAGCAGCGCATTTTACCAGTGTTGAAGGACCTACAAAGTCCCGCATTAAAAACGAGGTCTGCGGCAGCGCTTGCAATTACCAACATAATCGAAGACACAAAATGCCGGAAGCTTCTGCTCAGAGAAAAGATCGTCAAGATCCTATTCGAGCAGACTCTTACAGATTCCAGTCTCGAAACTCGAAGTCACGGTTGGGGGATCTTGAGAAACTTGGCATTGGAAGAGGAGGCAGATTTCTGTATTCATTTGTACCGGCAGGATGTTTTGACCGCAATTGAGGGTGTTGTCAAGAGTGTATGTTACCGAGAAAGACCTTATAGTTGTGAATTGATGCTAATTTCCTCCAGATTATTCAGACAATTGAATCACAAGATGTTCCTTTCTCAAAACTGCCCCAACCACAGCAGAGTCTCGTCTGGAGCCTTACGGGATCAATCGTCAATCTTCTATCTTCGCTGTCAGAAGCCCAAGAGGAAATTGTCGAAGCTATAACCAAACTGCCTACCATTTCGAACTTCCTTTTCGGCTTACTGTCATTCGAGCCTACGCCCACCGAGGTCCAAAATGAAATCCTTTCATGCTTGGCTACTCTCATCGAGGATAACAGACCGCTTGGGGAACAAATTTCAGAGAATGAAAATTGGTTGAAGAGACTTACGCAGATTAAGGACTCTGGAGAGGCTACAAATGTTGCTGCCTGTGGTGTACTGCACAACATCTTCACCACGATGCAATGGTCCGATCATAAGACTCCAATAGAAGGAGCTTCAGATGCCTCTCTGATCCCTACACTGGTACAGAGCATGGAAAAAGCGTCCTCTCACAATGGAACTAATGGCCATACTACCGCCTCCAGCCCAGACCAAATTCTACAATTGGCTCTAGAAATCATAGCATCAATTTCTACAAGCCTCCAAGAAGCTCTAGAGAATGGTCACGAGAAGGAATTCAAGGGTTTCGACGATGAGCCTGTTGACATCGACGAAATGGACGCAGACGGAGATGACGCCGATAACAACGAAGAGGGAGCTGAAAAGGACACCGAAGAGAGCGACGACGACTCAATGAACATGGACGAAATCGAAGCCGACATGGAGCTAGTCACAGGAGATGCCTCAGACGACGATGACGGCCCCAGCGAAGAACTTACTCTCGAGCGTCTGATCCGCACCGCAGCTCCCAAAATACTCTCTCTCGCCCGCCCCTCTGAAGCTCTTACAAACAGCTCTATTCAATCTTCCGCCTTATCAGCATTAAACAACATAGCGTGGACAATATCCAGTATCGATTTCTCAACCGGTCACCTCAACAGCATCCGCAAATTCTGGGCGCAACTCGCTCAGCAAACATGGACCGAGATCATCAGTCCGGTTCTAGCATCAAACACCGCGGACATCGAACTCGCTTCTGCAATCACAAGTCTCGCCTGGGCTGTCTCAAGAAGCGTGCAAGGAGCAGTAAAGCTGCAGCCCGATGAGCATAGGAAGTTCATGGCCCTGTATCAAGCTTCCAAAGGTCTACCCAAGAAAGACGACGAAGATGCCTTTCAATCCCTAGGCGTCAAATCCATCGGCGTTCTAGGCTCTCTCGCCCTTTCCCCTTGCCCCGTGGATCTGAACCGCGAAATCGGCGTTTTCCTCCTTACAACTCTCTCCTCGCTACCCGATGTTCCCGCCGCGGACGCCGTCGAGGCACTAAACCAGATCATGGATATCTATGCGGACAAATCTTATGAGTTTGACGAGCCTGTGTTCTGGGGCGATGGGTTTTATAAGCATTTAGAGGAGATTGTACCCAAGGCAAGGAAGCTGGCCAAGGGGGTCGATAAGAGAAAGTTTGAGGAGTTGAGGGCGAGGATTGATGAGGCGGTACTTAATTTGGCGAGGTTTCTGAAGTATAAGAGGGTTGAGAAGGAAAAGGGGGGCGATTGAAAGGGATGGATGGCCCGCGGGGGTTCGATGAGATGTTAGATACCACCAAGTCTTGATCGTGTGCAATATGTCCAAAAGTCAAGGAATAAAGCTTATTTTGTGAACTCTCCTAACAGTTTTGGCTGGAGCCAGGGAGTCTTTCGGGTTCCAGCAGGGCTGCTTTTCTGCGTTTTACGGCAGGGCGAATAGTAGGTTCAGTCCGGGTTCACATCCGAACATATGCGTTATAAGTACTATATGTTTAAAAGGAACTAATTCAGCTTGGTTTCATTCTTGCAACTTGGGAAGGCGATGATACAACAAATAAATCAGCCCAAGTAGATTCACTAGTACGTGTAAGGTTGACCGGCAACATTCAAAGAACCCGCTTAAATAGCGTTTACTATCTCATGAGCTGCTATAGACAACGTTCTCCTCGTCTAAATAGCAAACCTAGTAAGCAAGTACATGAGCCCACATTTTTTGAGCAAATCATAATGCTATGAACCCACCATATAAGACCGAATGCCTCGTCCAATGCCATACCCACTGCCAAGTTCTAACCCTTAACGAGAAGCTTTACAGAAATAGATGGCTGGGGAACATCCCCGTCACTGAAGACGTCCAGACGGTCCAGTTCCTGAGGTTGAAACCGCCGTTCAAGGTTGGCAATATATGGGGCCTACCTCGATGCAATATTATGTCCAGGATCCATGAAACGTTTTCTCTTAGGATTAGTCTGCACATGTTCTTGGCCTCCCTTCAAGCGACTCGACTTAATCTTGTCTCCCACTAGAATCACTTCTGCCAGATTAGGCAGCTTAACACAAAAGAGCATGAGCTTCAGAGCCGCAGTGCCATTTCCTGCGCACTTGATAGGAACCGCGAATCGAGTAATATTCTTCCTCATCTCCGGATTCCCAATCAAATTACACATATGCGACGTGTTACACCCGGTGGTTGAGCCATGTTCGTTGAAAACGTTGACCGGCATGAAATAGCAAGTGTCAAGTCCGAAATTGCTCCAGATAGTTCCCACACCACCATAGCGCCTGTCATCCTCGCAGCCAAACGATAGCTGATAGTGTTTTCGGCCGATTTGGCGAGACTCTCGGTGAACACGAAGAAGTTTTGGGATGGTTGCTTTGGCAGTGTAGGTGCATGATTCTTTGCCCTTGACGAAGTATAGATCAACATCAATTTCTACAATTCGATGCCCAGGCAATGTATCTTCCCAAAAAAAATTCGGAGCTCAAGTGGTAATTTCTGGAGCGGAAAGCTTCTGAGTGCCGCCTTTTCAGTTGCTGTGTTTGAGTGGGCGATTATCGGAGCGGTAGGAGGTGTAAGAGCGGGCATGATGAGGCCTGATGCAATGCAGAACCGGACTTCTTCCTGGACGAGTGCTTTGACCCATGACTTCAGAGGCTCTGGGACGTTTGGTTTGCTCTGAACACTGGTTGGATTCATAATTGCTGAAGACTTGGGAGAGTTGAATAGATGGATATCGTGAGATGAGTAAGAGAATCAGACCGTTGACCAAGTGCTGAAGTGGAAGTGAATGACAACAATTGTCTGAGTGGTGTGAGAATACTCTAACAGCAGCGACAAACTATACCCAAGAGTCAGTAATGATACAAATATGAAATTGTTGGGTCCGACCTTCATAAAAGTATTGATCGCTTTGCTGACAAGTTGTGGAACACTCCGCGAGAGAGGCGTGAGATGACCTGGAGGACAAACGACCAATGTCCCATTCGACGTGGAGCTTTGAAGGTGGGCGGAATTATGAGATGGTGTTGAAAGAGAAAGGATCAAATTAGAGGCGAGGGAAGCTTTTGAAGAGAGGTGTGTCTTCCTTCCCAAGTCGTTGCTTCCCAATTGGGAAGGGACGACCTTCACTGTCCCACGTGATTGCTGGTTGCTCTCCTATCCGCCGTTGCAGTTTCTAGGTTGCCAAAAGCCACAAGGTTGGGAATATTCGATTAGAAAAGGCTTTAAAAAGACGAGAAGTCGTTGAACGTACGAAATGATTCTCTTCATCCGGATTCCCAAGTTAGGTATTCCCCCGAACAAGATATTGAGACTTGGCCTCGAAGCTTTACCACTCCACTATTAGAAAACTATCTATGAATTCGCAAGCAAAACTTTTGATAATGTTACTATCCATGGGTTCCAGTCGGGGGAAAAAACTTCAAAAATTATGATGGTAGAAAATATACTTTGTTGGCATCACAAGTCTACATCTTGACGACGAGGACGACCCAAAGAGAACATACTCTATTTGTATCTGCAAGTCCGGTTCTATTTACAGATTTCTTTCTCGGTAACAAATGACAACGCCGTCTATGCATTCCGGGTCCGTAGACGCTCCGGAGACTAAATCCAGATATGTTTCCCAAGTTCAAACGCAATCCTTGTGTAACAACCACCCCAAACGCCGTTTCCCAATGCCGCTAACCTACCGATGCCTGTTTATTCACAGTTGGATGCCATATGTACTATATACTCGATGCATCTCCATGATTGGACACCGCAGATGATGGTTGTTTCCCGTCTGTATTCTTCGAACTCCTCGTTTTGACGTTCCTCAAAGTTGCATCTTCGTCTAGTAACGATTCTTCTAGAACCGTTATATTCTCTAATGGGTCCGCGATCTCTTCAGCGACAGGACTGATTGCTGCATCACCTCTGTTCTCCCACCACTCCCTTTCTCCTCTGAGACCGCCGCCTTCGACACGTGGTCCGAGTTGAATTTCCGTCCTTCTTTGTGCCAGTTCCTCATCTCTTCGCCGATATGCGACTCTGGCCTCCCTGATCATTTCATCTCTCGTTTTCCCCGGTCCATGTACCACCTTCCTCTTCCTAACACCCTTCCATCCCGACCAAAATCTCAAACTCCCCCAAAAGCTTCCGTCGTTCCCGGGAATGTGGCGCCAAGGTTTTTCTCTCGTTGAAAACAACAAACAATCGATTGCTGCTTGAGAGCAAAGGAAGACGATGGTCGTGCAGCTCAGACCGAAAGGAGGGTTGACCGCAAATTTGTCATCATACTGGAGGACATGCGATACAAAGGGCACAATCCACACCCCGATGTACACTAATGGATATATGAACAAGAATCGAAGCTGCCGGCGAATTTTGTCACGGGTACGAATCATTTCCACATCAGCAAGGTTCTGGCCACGGGAATTGACAAGCTCCAGTCGCTCAAACGGTGGCGAGTCGCTCCCGTGTGGGTGGCGGAGAACAGAAAAAATGTCGATGGTTGAAGGTTTTGTGCTAGGGTTACCACTATGGGGAGGAGAAAATCTAGAAACGAAGGTGTCTTGCCAGGATGTGAGTCGAGAACGAGAAGGTGTTGTCAGAGAGGATGGTTGGTGAGACAGGGGTATCGGACTTGTCGATGCTAGGACCGGGAGAGGGTGTGGTGTTGAAGGACCAACGAAAGAATCGGTATCTGAATTAGCCAAATCAAGAGGTGGGGTTGGTATATGAACCGGTTTGCTTGAGGCCATAATACTCGCCCACATGAAGCCGTGTACGCTGGGTCTTCTGTTTCTGGTCGATTCCATAGTTGAGAGAGGAGGTCTCAGAACTTCTTTGTTTGTAAACGGTGTCCCCGATTCTGGTATCAGACCATGACAGACTAGAGGTGGGGTTGGAGGTAGACTGTGTCGCTGCTTTGGGGGCCTTTGACGAGCGTCAGAGTCAAGAGAGCTGTGCCCAACTTTCTGGCTCCTACCTGCCTTCTTGAAGCCTTGGAACTTGTATCTAACGTAGTAGTAGATCGATGCGTATATGCAGAGAATGGTGACAAAAATAAGGTATCGAGGGATCCAGCCTAGAGCAAGCCTGAACCAGAAAGGGCGTACGGGAAGGTAACAGTATGTGCCTTGTGAAACGTATGCATCTCGGCCGTTGATAAAAGCAAGAGATGCCATGAGCATCGGAAAGACCACCCAACCAACATACGCAAATTTGCGATACGGATAAAGACCGCCCTCCCCACCGGCAACCCTGGGTTTGAATATATACAAGGCGGTATGAATAGCGATTTGGAGAACAGCAAAGTCTGCAATTATCAGTCTGAGCCCTTAGGTAAAATGACAATGCAGTGACTGTAGAGAGGCACGACTCACCTGATGCTTCAATGCCCACAGCGAGAAAGAATCCGGTGACTTGACAGAAAGTTGAATCGCTTGGGACGGGGCCCATTGTAAACACAACAATTGGATATATCATAAACCACAGAGCCTTGAACATGTCACTTTGGATGAGTAGCATAATGAGACTGCTGATTGTTAGAACACATGCCCCTTCAAAGCATCCCCGCGAACTTACTCGTGTCTGAAACTCCGCCTCATTTTTACAAACCAGTAAAACGCGAGGATAGCTGATGCTACACTGATCGTCGAAAAGCTTACAGCAAGTACCTGCAAAATATTTCCTTGTGAGGGCGACAAATGAACCGCGGTCGAGTTGCCACCGAGACTTCTAGCCAGAATTCTATTCTCGTACATTGCATCTCCAAGGACTGCCGGGAACGGTGCCATTGCTGCAAATCCGTGAAATCCTGGTCGCCTATCCCCACGGAGAGATTACGACTGGTTTATGGGATCGGTGCGTTCCTTCCTCTTAATGCCAACATTTTTGATCGGGTCCCGCTTGCCATATACGCCAGATATCGAACTCGCTGAATCGCAGCAATCAATACACTACAGAACGATTGATGATTTCCTCCCAAATAAACTTGCGACTCTCGGATTTCGAAGGGTATTGAGGCTTTAAAAACGTCGTTAAGACCGGGCGCAGATGCGGGTTGGCAGTCGGCGGTGTGGTGAAAACTTGGACAGCCCCGTGGAGGGACGTGGGGAGATCTCGGCGCAGACTGTTTGATCGAGCAATTGCTGCGTTGAACAAGAATTGAACATCGGGAAAACGAGTGAAGGTAAAAGAGAGAGGTAAGAGAGAAAAGAGAAAGGTATGTGAGACTATTGGCAGCGGAGTGCTGGCTCCATTATTGACTACTACTGCCTCTTCGGCAGTAGCAAAATACGGAAGCGCTGTCGATCACTTGAATTTTTTGCACGCAATGCACTCCACACACACACGAGAAGATAGGGCTTGACGCCTGACTCTGGCAGAACGAGGGATAGAGGGAGGAGCCACGCCGAGCGAGGCCGTCGGCGGGTCGTCTACAGGTCGTCAAATCCAGGCAATTGGATTCGAAGGCGCTCCGCCACGCATGAATGCATCCTTTCCATTCGAGACAGTAGAACTATGCGGGCACAAAAGAAACAAAAATCATGATGTCGCGGTTTTCATGTCGACTGCCCTGCCATCTGATGCCGACTGGGGAGGGATTGTGTGGACTCGGCTGAAGGGTTGTTTCGATCTCTCGGGATTGCACGGTTCACCTCCTGACAAGGGCTTGTCCATCCCGACAGACTGGGTCAGACACAAAAATCAAATCGTAGGTTTGGTTCTAGGGAAGCTTTTCCCTCTCTGTCTGGAAGTCGCAACTTTCGCAATTATCGCGCCTCACGCCTCACGCCTCACGCCTCACGCCTCACGCCTCGAGCGGGAAATACCTCATCGGGCCAGGGCGGCGTTTGAAAACTTCTGCCTGTACACCGGGAAACTGCATGTTTGCTTTTCGAGGTGGACTGCTGTCGTGGCTTGTGGTCAAGTGAGCCGTGGCCACGAGTTTCTTGCGTGGGTCTGGTCTGGTGTCACAAACATACAGCAACACGTCTCACGGCTACATCAACTGAAGGTCCTTGTTGAGGCTGTGGCAGAGGAACCAAATTCTCCGAAAATTGCTTGGGCTCTACCAAAAGCTTCGAGAGATGTACAACCCGACCGTAGGCAAGAGATCCAGCTTTTTGTGAGAGGTCCAGATGCTGACTTTAGACGTGGCTTAGGAAGGGTGGCATCCGAATTTTTTCTCCAACGTCGCTCAAATATTATCAAAGTATCTTGGGATTATCTACTTTTGCGTCAAGATTCCCTTTCAGTATCAAAATAAAACTCGGAAGTTTCATGAGTCGTGGTACTCTAAAAAATCATCGAAACCCCAGGAGTTTAACAACCCGCTTCAATTAGACTCGGAAGTATTTGTCAAGCAACAAGGAAGCATCTGCAATTTTTTTGTTCCTGCCTTCGTGTTTCTTCGTTCTCTTTGGCCTCTGTTCGCCATCACACGATTGACACGAGTTTAACCTTCCACAAAGACCATGGTTACTGTACTAGAAAAATACAGTCACTGGCCTAAAGTCCCTCGTCTCGCTTCACGCTTCTTCAGATTGTCTATCCCCCCTTTTCAAATGCTTGGCATGGGCCGCAGCGATCTAGAACACGGGAAACCATCGCACACGGGAGCAGACGGCCAATCAAATGGTACTGTAGCCCGTAATTTGGACTTTCTATATAAGCTATGCGATTATTTAATTACAATTTCTTGAACTATAGTTCTCCTTTTCTCAGCTCCGTAGGCGGAAATCGCTATCCAGCTGTACATGATTCTCGTTGCACACAATTTCAGTCCTGTTACATTAGCATTCTCAAAGTCTCTTGATGACATCGAAGATCACAAGGCCAACCTTTCTGAACTCCACTGTCTCTGTTTTTAGGTTGATTGTTCGGTTTTCTCATTGCTTAATACCGTATGAAGATATCTGGGCGCGGTTTCGGCCAGCGAGCCCCAGATTTTCGATTGATTAGTCGGTGGCTGGCTGAATGAGTCTCAATGAAGTATAGAGAACAATAATGTGGATGAACGCAAGAGCGAGGTTACGGTTGGCCCGAGGCCCAATCTCTCTTTATTGGTCAGGTCAATTAGTTAAAAGAGGCTCGCGTCTATTGAAGCATGATTCAAGCAAGCTGGAGCATCTAAAGTTAGTGCCAATGTCGACTGGATTCATATACAAATATAAGCGTAGTCAGTCCTCTCAAGTGAACGGAAAACTCTGCTTCTTTGTACTTGTTTTCACTCTCCCAATCCATCCAAAATTTATCGGCTGTAGTGCCGTCACCAGTCTTTACTCTGCCCATACTTTTCCGGTCTTTACAATGATTTTTCAAACTTTCACATTCGCTCTTTTACTCGCCATCTCCGCTGTCTCGGCCCAAGGCGTCGTTGTCACAGTGTAAACTACTTCGCTCGCAATATTCAGGACCAATGTTGATTAAACTTGTCACAGAACTGTTCAGCAGACCAAAACTGTTTGCCCGTATACCTGTGTTCCGGATCCTAGCTACGTTTTCGGCGCAACAGTCATTCCATCATCCGACCCCGTCGGAAAGCCGGGCCCTTCTTATGCCAACTCCAGCGCCAGCTCTCTTGAGCCCTTGAGCACCACCATTGGCTCGACCGGCTCCGTCACGACCTCCATCCCTACCAACACCACTGAGCCAACCGAAGAGCCCCTCCTGTCTCCCGTAGCCACACCGCAAGGCACACCTTTTAGCCAACCATATTTTGCTTGCGCCAACGGAGGCCAAGGGGTACCGGACGGTGGAGCCAATCAAGCATGCACATTTGCCATCTATGGAAGCCTGGCTCAAGACAAGACACGAGCCAGCTGCTACGGCAAGAACAGCGCGATTATCAGACAAGGTGGCGCTTGTTTCGGCCAGGAGAGGTATGAGGAAACATGCAGTTGTCTGCAAGATGACTTCAATCTGAGAGATGAGGTTGTGGCCTCTAGGAAAGCTGCTGCGGCGGCGGCAGCAACGCCGACCCCTTCTTCGCGGAGAACTCTTTCACCTATTCCAACACCAAGCCCTACACTGACGCCAACCCCAGCACCAGCAGCTCCTCCTGCCAAGAAAGTCGGGAAAGAGGAAAATAAGATTTGACTGTGCTGCATCATCTGGTGTCAACATCAATTGCTCCATTTGGATGCTCGCTTCTTTGGAGAGGGACCCTGCCAAGAAGAACTGTTATTCGTTTGAAGCCAATACCTCCAATGCTCAGTGTAAGTATGACAGTGCTGAGAAGCAGGTGGCTAGCTGTACTTGTTTGACCAATTGGATTAATTCTCCTTGAGAGCCGTTTTCGCAAGGAGGAGTGGCTTGGATCTTCTTGAGCCGATTAGGGCTCTGTGTATCATTCATAATTCTTGATGCATACACATGAATGTGTGCTGTGTTTGTACCTAGGATAACTGCAAACCGTAAAATCTAGATAATCTAAACGACTAAACGACTTCGCGTAGGCAATGGTGGTATAATTTGGCTTTCATTGATCTATCTAACTACCTATTGCGGCCCTCAAAAGAGGGGCAACCTGCTTGCGACTATTCTCTACCCTTTCCTGCCACCAGCATTTCCTCCACTGCTTCTGGTCATCCGCATCTAAACTACCTTCTCTCCAAGGCTTGAGCCCCAACTTTTCTTTAGAGCTAGCCTCAAATATATCACCGGCCTTTACACCCTTTACATTCAGCGCCCAGACGAGTAATTCTCTCTTGAAATCCCCATCCAGATTCGACGTCGTCATAATTGAACAAATATCCAGTGACCTCTCCCGTGCAAAATTCTGAAGGGCCTCAAAGAACTTTGCCTCGTTCCCCGCTTTTTCAATCAAAAAATCCATACTCTTGACAACAGAGCTGACACCCAGCCTGAAGCCCTGCCGCTCACTCCACTGCTTATAATCCTTCCTCAATATATCATCAAGCTCCATTCCCCCAATATCGCCCTTCGCCTTCTCAATATCCTTCAAATACTCTTCTTTCCCATCAACCATCCCCTTCCCCTCCAAATACCTTACCGCCTCCCTATCAACCTCCACAGTCTTATTCTCATCCGTCAAATTCCTCGTATCCACCAGTATAGCACCCATAGCCAACCCCGCCAATTCCTTATCACCCGTACTGTCGTCCTTCGATAGCTCATCCCAAGCCTCCCTACAATACCTCACCACTAAACTAGCACAACTCCCAGCCTTCTCCACCACCCTAGGCTCGCCGTCTGTTTCTTGCGGAACAGTATGCTCCTCATCATGATGATCTATACACCCTACCACATCTATCCCATATTCCTTCCCTAATTCCCCCTGTAACTTGTTATGATCTACCAGCACCCATTTCGCTTCCAGCTTTCCTCTCGGTAAATCAGACAGCGTTAATAAATCGCTGGGTTTTAACTTTGCCCGAGACAGAACGGGGAGCAGCTCTGGGCGTAGGGACAAGTCGGAGGCGGGGATATTGGAGAGGGGTATGTAGAATGTACTAGATGAGGGCGCGTAGGTGCGGAGGTAGGCTAGGAGGAGGGCGCTGCAGAGAGAATCGAGATCTGGGGAGTCATTAGTTAGATTGGTGGGAGAGATGGGAGGGGAAGCTGACCTGCGGACTCATTGCCGATTATTATTGTAAATGGCTTGGAAGGGTTTGAGAGGAGGGATTTGCTGGAGGCTAGAAATGATGAGAGAGAGCCTCTGGGGATGGGCATTTTGAGGGCAGTTTGAGGGGGCAGAGGGGTTGATGTTGGGGGTGGTTTTGTTTTGGAATGGTCGCGAGACGCGTTTCTTTGTCTGACGTCACCGAAGCAGTCGCTCTATATCAAAGGAGACAGGCACAAAGAGACTGGATTTTTTAAAATTTCACAGTAGCGACTAGAAGCTAACTGTCTTTGATTTGGCCTAAACAGCGCCGTCTGAAGATACGATATCTAGGTCACGGATCGGGATAACTTCGGCTTTGAGAAAGGGCGTTGCGGTCGATTTGGCTTAACAGTCGTATAATTTAAAATAAGCGCTTTTTGGGACAATCTCTCAAAATTCGGCCCGTTTGGCTTAGTGGTACAGCGTCTCACTCGTAGCAGAACTTTGCGTTCAATGCTTGTATATGAGAAGATCCTCGGTTCGATTCCGAGAATGGGCATCCTTTTTTTTCTCTTTTGCTTTTTGGCTTTTTTCTGGCCAGAGACCCCGCCCCCTTTGTCGACGACCAGGCGAATAAAGGCTAAGCGAACACAGCCTGATGTTTGGTGATCTTGAGCTGCTTCGGATTGATATCTCAGAGCGATAGAGTGTGAGACTAAGTCCTCTACTTTTAGTCTGAAGTTTTGATTGATCAATAGGCTGCGTAATATTAGCTGCGAAGCATACGCCGCCCCCAGAGAGGACTACAATACCAAGCCTTACGCGGGCTTATTTACATACAGCGCCTTACAAATTTTGTCTGTTTCCGCCTTTGCTCTAGATTATATACCCTCTGTAAGCTGGAGGAAAGGCACGCAGCGCTCAGTTCAATTCTTATGGTCGGCAGGTATGTAGCTATGGATCGAAATACAATTTCTGATAATGACGTATTTGTTGACTCTGGGCCATCTTCAAGCACGCAAATTATCTTCCCCAGTTTCGGAGGGCATCCATCTGAACTGTCTAGGATAAGCAATTGAGGGATGGAGCTCTGAAACTGGGTCTTTCTCAGTTGATTTCGTCCGGCATGGCTCCCAACAGCAGCCCCAGCTCTTCCATATTTCCCTGCTCTCTCAAAACCAGCGCTATCATCATTCTCTGCGCCTTCTTCACCCCTTTTTGTACCTTTGTTGCAGCTTTGAGTTCGGCGATTTCGCCTTTTACTAAGCTCTCAAAGCATATCAAGCATCACAGACAATGGCGGCAAAAGTCCTCATCAACATTTCGACCACGCACTGTTCTAGTCACGGGTGTGGGCCCAGCAAAAGGCCTCGCCCTAGCAAGAGCATTCTATCGCGCAGGGCATCGAGTAGTTGGGGCTGATTTTGAACCGTATCTCGTTCCAGTATGCGGTCATTTCTCGTCGTCCATTGAGATCTTCTACCGGCTCTCAAGACCGAGCAGGAGCGAGGGGACTGCAACATACATCCAAGACGTACTTTCTCTCGTCTTGAAAGAGAAGATCGAGCTATGGATCAGCTGCTTAGCCATTTTAGCAACCGATGATGCTGAAGCGGCAGAGATCATCGAGAGACGGACGAGATGCAAGGCCATTCAACTCGATCACACTTCGACGGAAACGCTGTCTCAAACACCATCTTTCACATACAGCGCCAAAGAACTCGGCCTCAGCGTCCCAGAATCACACATCGTAACCTCAGAAATCGAAGCCCTAAACGCAGTCTATCCCGCCGGCCCTCGGGCCGGGCAATCGAAGCGGAATCTTACCATAAGCTCAATTCGACAAGGCTCACCAAACCACAACTTCGAGGCCTTTACTCCGCTCCCAACTCTAGGAAAGACAGCTGAGCGGATAAGAAAACTGAGCCCAACACCTTTTAGTCCATTTTTCACTCAGGAATCCATCCCCGGCACGGAATATACAACTCATACCCTCATCCTAAAAGGAAAACTCACAGCTTTCGTCGCTTGTCCCTCGACACCAAACAATTACACCGCTTTACCCTATTCCAGCGCCCTCTCCCAAGCTATGCTGCTCTATACCGGTGCCTACATATCCTCCTTCGGCGCCACAACGGGCCATCTCTCTCTCACATTCCGTGTCCCCGATTCAGTCTCCACGATAGGCGAGAATACATTCGGAGTCTCTGGATCCCAAATACAGGAATTAATGAGCAAAATATACGCCGTCTCCGCTTATCCGGGCGTAAGCACTGCAGTGGTACTGTTTTCAGATGAAAGTGAAGGTTTGGCAGAGACGTATCTGAGTATTTTGCCGGGACATGAGCCGCTAGGAATTGCCAATGGACATCGGGATCCGTATCGGGTTATCACGCCCGAGCCTACAGTGCTGAGTTATTACTGGGTTGGGCAAAAGCTTGTAAGCGGGGTATTTGGGTCTTTGTTTGCTTTGCTGAGAGGGCAAGTGGGCGTTAGGACATTGTGGAGAAGTTGGATTGATGTGGCGGGGATTCTTCTGGTTTATAAGGATGCTACGTGGGAGGTGTGGGATCCGTAGCCGTGGTAGTAGCTGTATGTTGGATATTGGCCAGCTGTATTTCTGGGCTCTTTGTGGAAGGAACGGAGGTGGAACGGCGATGATGTCAGTGAGGAAAGGTTGATTGTGTATCACGATGCTGAAGCCTGAAGGCAGAGAAGTAGCTTGAAAGTTGGCTATAAGTTGCTTGAAATGAAGAAGATGCCACCCTACCGCTAAATTGCTAATAGAGCTGGTAGCTTTGTGACACTGGCCCATAAATCAAATACCAAAGGTTCTTTGTTCAAATTGATCCAGAAGTTCGTGTAATTTTCACATACAGCCTGCTTTGTTTTGGTATTCCTTTGTATTCCAAAAGAGTCTCGAACTCTATTATACATATTCTTTGAACGCCCACTTGTCTAAATCCCGCTATACATACTCTCAAATACTCCTTTATATGGCGAACATTGCATCGCGTTAAAATTGCACTTGGAATTTTCCCTCTTTTGACTCGCTCAATATATCAATACATCTCCCCTACATCTTTCTTCACTCTGGGCTCATACTCTTCGGCGGGTGCTGTTGATTCAAATACGCACTCGGTACCTTTGGTACCCTAGGACTTTTCGGCGGCTGGCTCAATCCTCTCCTACCCTCAGCTCGGAGTCCTTCTCTCAAACGCTCATTATCTCTCGATCGTCCGCCCGTAAGTCTGCGCATCCCGGATCTCGTGCCATGCGCAATAGGCTTAATCATGTTCTCGAGGAAGAACGAGCCCTCTGCAGTACCCGCCGCTTTGGCTCGCTCATCGTCCTCGTCTGAGAATACTTCTTCAATGTAGTCTTCATCAGATAGGTAGGCTGTTACGTTGCTTTGGAAATTGGTCGGTGGTCCAACGGAAGGGGAAGTCACGCTGCGGGAATGCATGCTGGGGCGAGTAGGAGCGCCCGGGTTGAGGTTGAAAGCACCGGGGTTCATGATGGTATTGGATGCCCCATCACCCCTGCCTGCTGGTGGACGCATGTCTGTAAAACCATTTTGGAAGGAAGCACTGCTTGAAGTACGGGCTAGTGATTGGTGAAGGATGGGCAGGGTTTGTTCGTCGTAGAGTTGAGCACCTGATTCGAAGCCCTCCGTCGAAAATCCGGCCTCAGTGATGGTCCTTGATGATCTGCCGTCGCTTGTTGGGGATGCGAGACTGTCTTCGAAGAAGTCGTCCAGGCTGTCCAATTTCAGGACTAGATCGCCGATATTCCCATCGCCCCTTCCTTCGTCCGACAGCATTGTTTCCGTTCGCTCTGGAGGAGGGAAGTAGCCGTATTGGAAGTCGTCAACGTGAAACTCTACTTCTGGAGTCGGCGTCGGGTCTTCGTTCATATTATCTGCACTTTGGCACATGTAAAATGCTGCGTGAACGTTCGATCTCGTAGTTTCGGCATGCTTCGCTGGCATTGGTATTGACCAGCCTGACTCTTCTGGGATTCCAAACAAACTCTGAGTACGCTCATATTCTTTCTTGATCGCCTTCGACGAGGATCTAGTCATACTCATACGTAGATGATGCTTGTCCATTGATGTCCCAGCCATAGTCATGATTTGATCCAAGACCTCCAAAGCTTGCATGCAAAATTCCGTTTGGAGTAGTCTCAAAAGTGGCGATATTAGATCCGGGCCGTGAGATGCAATTTCTTGCTTCCGCATATCAATATCAGGAATGACGGAACATAAGATGCGCATGGTCTTGAGCTTGAACCACGGGATGTTGTTTGTCAATAGACCCATCAGAAAAGTCAAACTGCCAAACTCCCACTGAGGAAAAAATGTTTCTCGCAAAGCAGACACAAGCTGTGCTAGGAAATCTTTGCTTGATCTGTATCGCGTGGCTGCAAATCCTGACAATGCTCTAGCAATGGTGCCGCATCCTTTAGCCTCAGCGACTTCTGCCAGTATCTCTGCACTTTGGATACTTTCAGCATCGATTGTTTCTTGATCCATTGCGTGCAGGAACCTTGGAAAGTTGGCCAGGACGGCGAAAAGTAAACGGCTGTTGTCCCCGATGAGATCATCGTTGGGTAGGCGGATGAGCTCGTTGAGTGTCTTGAGTGTCAAGTCCAGACATACTGAAGAGCGTAGTCCCTTGTAAACTAAAGGCTGCAAACCCTCAAATCGGCCTTCCCATCTTGGCGGTCGTCCTTCCATGAGAAGCACTCGGACGGACGCGTCTCTCATGTTGAGTTTCAACAACAATTCTTCCAGCATTCCAAGAGCTTCCTGGAATTCTCGCTCATTGACAGTATCTAAGCAGGCGCAGGTAGTCCAGAATAGTTGTGGGAAATTGAGAAGATCGGAGGGCTCCAGTTTGAGAATCAGCGTCTTCAAAGTAGTCAGAATTTCCATGGAAAAGGTTTGAACATCAGGATCGTCGTCAGCTATCGTATTTGACAATCTCGCCAACATATCCGCCAGCATAGGCTGATCAAGTGAGGTGAGAATGCATCTAAAGATTTGGAAGGAACGGCAGGCGAGATGCCTGACGGGGCACGAGGTCGCCCAAGTCAGAGATAGTTTGCCCCATTGTTCCTGAATCCCTGGATAGGTAACTTCAAAATTCTTCACAACCTCTGTCGTAAGCATGTCCATTCCACCTGGGACCTTGTTGTCTTGGTCATCAGCCTTGCCATTGTTATCTTCGTAGGCCCAAACGACCGTTGCATCATGGCGTCGAATAGATTCTATGAAATCCTCAATTGATTTCTTTGTGGGTATCGTGGTTTCATCGTCAATCTTCGATATTACCAATTCGTGGATGAGATGAATGAGCATTTCACGAGCTTGCTCCTGAACAAGGGGAATGTAATGATCCCACAATACGGTTACCACCTGGAGAAGAAGGGGCACATTTTCCGCCACGAGTTGTACTGGGGAAACCATCAAGTCGACCAGCAATATCAGTGATAGTTGACCCAGAGAGAATCCTGCCTGCTTGGCTCCAATTGGCAGAGCTTCGGAAAGTTCTGCCACATAAGGCAACTTGACAGCATCTTGCGGCGGCGGAACGAGCTCGCGTTTCTCATTCGGAATCATGGCTTTCGGCGTTATTTGCATCAGCAAAAATTCGACAACCTTGACTCCGGCTGGAGTACTTGACAGGAAAACGACAATTTGCTTGGCGTATTCCACAAAATTCTGCTCCCGTCTGTCTAAACACAACGACATGATGAAGTCAAGGACGAGCTGCACATTGCCCGCGTGTGGTCCTGTCGCGAGTGCTTGCCACAAAGCCTGAACTTCGTTATGCAAAGCACTGCTAGACTTGATGGTGATTTCGAAGAGGTTGGCAAGTAGCACGTAGGAGTGAGCGGTGGGTCCGCCATTTGGGTCAAGTTGCAATTCTATGATCTGGATCCAAGGAAGTAGGGCCGCCACCATGTTTTGTTGAGCTCCCGCCTGGAGATTCTTAAAGTAGGCCGTAAATTCGGAAAATATGTGGAAGGCCAACTCAGAGTGCTGCATAGAAAGCCGCTTGGATATCTCAAATTGAGCAAGCTTGTACACAGCTTTAGTTTTGTCGGAGATACTAATATCATAGTCTTGAATTTTGGAGCTCCGTTGTTGTCTCTCTTCAAGTGCTCGTAAAACATGAGCTGACTTTGATCGAATTTCGCTCAGCTCACTGCCAAGCGTGTACAGTCCGATCCCGAGTAACCTCCAAAAAGGCATTGGGTAGTCGGGGTGTTCAAGAAGTACCGATGTCACCACTCCAAAATAACTTTCCAAGACTTTGGGGAGTTCGGCCAGATAGCATTTGGAGATCGAATCTTCCAAGAGATACGGAAAATCCTTGTTGTGCACAATTAAGTTTTTCAATGCCCGTCTTCCGATGACGTGCATTCTATCACTACCAACGTTGAAGATAGTGTCGATCCAAGAAAGCATTCGCCGAATATCGAACTGGAGATTTGCTCGGCTTTCGGTAGTGATGCTGACAGGCCCACCACATAATGCTGCCATAGCACTTAGTGCAGCTGTCCGTAGATTTCGTTTCTCGATCTCCATTGCGGCAGTCACTGTGCCCCGCTCTCCTAAGCTTTGTTGATCTATCATCGACTGTCTCATACTGTCTTCTCTTTGCCGTATCTGGGTCTGATTCGGAGAGTAGCCACACCAGTCTTCCATTAATGCAAACGCGGATTTCCTAGCTTCAAATGTCATCCACCGAGGCGGATCCTTTGTGCGATTGATTCCTTCAAATAGCTCTTCCATCAATCCACAGTAGTGCCTTCGAAGCTTTTGAAATTCCCAGTCCATTTGGACGTCTCCATCCATAAGAAATAGCTTGAGGTCTTTCGTGTAGACAACTAGATTGTTAAGTATCCAGTCATCTTGATATATATCGGAATCCTTCAAGAAATGCGAGGTCAATCGATAAACATGGGTGATCTCAGTGCGAAGAAGGTCAGTCCTGCGATTCCTCCTTGGGCTACTAGCCGTTCGCTGATGGATTCGAGCTCTTGCGTCATCATTGCATCGACTTACTGCGCCCTGTAATTCCTCCAGTAAAGTCTTGTAGATATTCACATTGATTGACCCAAGAGCCACAACGACTGCATCTCGGATGGAGGCAGGCCCAACAGAAAGTAATGGAATAATATATTTGAACAAAGAGCGAGCGGATGTAATCTTCTCCTGAGTTTGCGATGGTTTAGATCCCTTTCGGAGATGTTGATTTGTTGGGGGTGTAGGCTGTTGCTGGCCACCCTTATCAGATAGAGTGGTACACGCAACAATCAGGTAGAGCTTCCACTGCTCAATCAACACCTCTGGTGGTGTGGTGGACGGTTTCGAAAGCATACGGCCACCTCCAGTTTCAAATCGATCAAATGAGCCGTATTGAGGGCCTCGCGTCACTTCTGATAAGGCGACGATGCCTTTGTACATCTGAAGTATTCGATTGCAGATCAATTCCCGTCCAAGTGTCACAGCAAATGGACACCGATCATAACTGATCCGAATCAAATTCGGGAAGATCTTGAACCATAGGGTCGTATCATAGGATATTTCACTGCTGCAGAGCTCGATCAGAGCGTTTTGCGAGTTGCCCTTGCGCATGCCCCTTTGCAATCTGCTTCGCTCGGCAACTGATAAATGCTCGTCGTTAAAGTCCATCACTCGCATGGAATCCTCCTCGAGAATATGAATTAATCGACCATTGTCTTTTCCAAGGGCTGTATCAAATTCCGTAATGAGGCGCAGGACAGTGACTGCAAAAGATCGTACTCTCCTGGATTGGGAGCATAGAAAGAACAAGCCGTGCGACTCAAGCTCGTCTACTTGAGCCCAGATACCGGAAAGATCCAACTTCATTCCACGCTTATCAGGATTGCTATCTTCCGAGGCATCTGAGGCAGCCTCTTTAGTTTTGTGCTTAATCTCCTCAATCCAGATTTGCAATAACTCGACATATAGCTTAAGTGTACTCTCAATATGACCAGGTCCAAGCATACCACCGTCCGACATGGTTGAATACCTGTCATCGAAGTTGAAAATGAACCGTGCAAAGCCGATAGTGACTTGTTGAGCTTGAGATTGTCGTGCGATGGATTTAAGAGATTGTGCAGATGACTCAGCAATATTGTACTGGACATGAGCTGTGCCAGTGCATAAGAGGTTAACAAGTGATTTAATGGGAATGTCAGCTGACAGGCAACGTGGTAATGCTTGCACCGCGACATGCAGCAACTCATAGAAACCTTGCTTTTGTTCTGACGGAGTTGGGTGGTCATCCCGCCGACCAAAGTTAAAGGTCTCTGCAATAGGTGTCTTCGGGGCCGGGCTGTTGAACTTCTCATCAAGAACCGCTTGCCCCCCAAATGTGTTGTCACAAATAATGGTGATCTTCCCGAGTATCTCACAAAATCTTGCGTAATACTCTCTGGCGATATCACTGAGCGCATTTGTGAGAACAGGTCGGGATAGACGATCCTCTTCCTTTGGAACCGGGGGCGAAGGAAGGATTGGACTGCGTGGCGCTGTCATTATCGGCGATGTTGGAACTCTATCATAGGAGGGTAATGGTTGATAGTGCTGTGGAAATGGCGGTCGGCCTTGGTCTCCCTTTTCAAGGTCTGACATGATTGCAAGAAAAGCTCTGATGCCGACCACCATCTTCTCTGGTTCCAACTGCTCTACTTTAAAGTTACCTAGTTCTCTACTCGATGTAAAGAGATCAGCATTGATCAAGGGGAAGACAATGGTTCGGAAACAAAAGTCTGGGTGCTTGAACCCAATGACTCGGATGATCTGTATCAAGGGCTCTGCGATTGACGGGTCTGTCGAAACATAGGTCCGTCTCCCGGATGGTAGAACCAGCTTCATAACTTCCTCGAGCTTCTTGATCGTGACATTGAGGGTATCGGAGGAACGATAAAGATAAGTCCACAGTAAGCGAGAAATGGCTTGTAAACAAATAGGCCGCGAGAAGCGATCTTTGAATTTCGGTTGTAGAGGCAGCACCAGCTGAAGCCATTGTGTCGCAAAAGTCTCGATTGGAGAAGCACAAAGTAGAGTCGCTGTCAATGGGAATGCCACGGGCCAGTGTCGTGGCTTCACAAACATCGAGGCCAGACGAGGTCCTATTGTTGAAAGCACATCAGTCCATTTCGGCATGTTCAATTCTGTGTTCGCGGTCGCAGCGACTGGGAGAAGTAGAATCTCGAGAGCTTGGCAGTATGCATATTTGAGGCGGTGACCATGGGACCTCGCAAAGAATCGACCAAGAGAGATCATAAAGTCGCAAGATTGGTCCCATGCCTCTTCCGGGTATGTTTTAATGCGAAGATGCTTCATGCCTCCAAGCACAAGTTCCATTCTTCCTTCTGTCTCCCGGTTTGCTGGACCTTTTCCTACCAGGTCCTTTTGGGATTTCTCAAGATCGGCGATAAATCGATCGGTGACGCTGTCAAAATTGATCTCGCTCATGACACCTAGTAGTTGGCTGAAGAGAAACCAATTTGCCATCTTCAACGGAGAATTGCTGAGTTGATCTGCGTCGGCGATTTTGAGTTGTCCGAATATGATCACTTCCAACTTTTCTTCCATCTCTGGCGTGATACAGGTCAAGGTACTTTTAGCAATGACCTCGATCAGAACCCGACAAAGTATGTATATTGAAGCAGTTGATCGACGTTCGGCTTGTGCAACAAATTCTTGTCGGGTAGCAATTGAGGACTGATTGGCCATGGCCTCTTCATGCATGTGAGGTGGTTCGGTATTTCGTCGAAGAAGTTGGCCAGGGAGTGCGTTATTTCGGGACTGCTTTAATGATAAGGATTATTTCAAACCCGGTATGAAGAGGCTTACCTGCTGGAGCTGTGTACGAGCTTCACTAGCGGCATCACTCTTGGTTTTCCGCCATAGCATCATCGAGTCTATTAGAGGTTTGGGCTTCTGACTGGCGATATGGCCCAGAGCCGAAATCAACTGGTCAAATGTCGGGTCTACACCAAGCCCACATATTTGCTCTATTTGAGGTTCAGGATCAAGGGGTATAGTTATGCATTGGCTTATCTTTTCTTCGGCTTGGGCAATGAACTGAAGGAAAATGGTTAGATCTTTTATGATGGGTGCGCATTGGAGGACTGACAGATGTAAACAACACATGCAAGGCATATTCTCCAACTGTTTTGACCTCCTCCTTGTGATGGTGTCTCGAGTGAGAATGGTGGTGGCCATGTTCTCTGCGACTTCTGCCACTGTGCATGCGCTCCACCCTTTTTTGCGTCAGGTTATGGTTGCTGCTCTCCGTACCAGTTGTCGTTCGTTCGGGCACTAATGTCGTGTTCGAGCTGAAGGACGAGCCGGTAGCCATACTGGACATAGTGGACGCAAAATGAGAGTCGCCCATGTTGGATGCATTAGATCTCTCTCCACCAGCAGCAGCGATTATTTGAGGGCTGAGCGGACTGGAGGAAGTACTTGCGTAGCTCCCATTCCTAGAATGCTGTATGCCATGGACAATACTGGTCTGGCGGTTATGGGTTTTCGAGTCGTTCAATCTGCTACCAGCATGCAGACGTGGCGATAGATTGGCCGGCGGTAGTTGCAGGTCCGAGGGGATGTTTTTCGCAGAAAGCCCCGCGGTGGGAGGGTGGTTAGGCAAAGGTTCTCTTCCGTCTCCGGCCCTCGAAATAGTGGTGGAAGGTTTCAGCGTGGCATTCCAAACATCGATGTCTATTGGGGAGAAGCTGCTCGTCAATCTCTCGCTCAGACTGTCTGGTGACTGCCCTTCGAGACAGAGTTAGCAAGGATATGCGGCAAGATAAAGGAGGCTCAAAATTTGGGGAGGGGAGCTGTGCCATAAAAGTCAAATCTCTAACACACTACGGTACGTACCTGAGCCACTCATAGTTGACGACACGTGATCAACTGTTGCATACCTCCATCACTAGGGAGAGTACTGAGACGGAGTGTATCTCGCAGTATTTGTGTGCGGTGGCATGGCTAGAATCTGAAGAGACGCCCGTGCTGGCCACTGTTAAATATTAATGAGGGTAAAGCATCACCGGCATCGAAGAATCAGCAGCCAGCCAATAGATAACCCTGGCGCTGAGATCCTAGTCAATAGGGGGTCCTCTCGAATAGGCATAAGGAAGCAATGGTAATATTACCACCGTACAAAGTTCAGGGCGCTTCACGGGATATCATCAAATATTCATGGCCAATTGCTTCGTTTGTGCTTTGAAGTATCTGGATGCTAGCTCATAGTTCTTTTACACGTGCTCGAGAAATGTGAGCTGCACCCTATTAGGTTTTCCATAAGACATGTTCAGATTCTTGTAGAACGCATACCAAGACCAAAAATAGCGATGAATAAAGGTGTATAAGCAGTGGAATACCGTCTGGAGATCCAGATTGGATTACCCGGCCTGCACAGCAATAAACAAAATACATGCCACAAGGCCTGAGGCACAGGTCAGCCTTAAACATGTATTTACTATTTACATATGCCGGCCCCTTTCTAGTATTTAGCATCTAGCAATTGGACACGTGAAGCCGTCCCTGGATCTTCAGGGTCGACTGAGCTTCGAGAAGCGTCTCTGGGCAGTGGGCCGATCGTTGTCCGGGATCCGAGCGGGCACCCTCGGAATCAGATATTGATACCGAGTAAAAGGGGCGGAACTATGGGGGCGACTGAAGAAGCCATGTAGGCATTATTGGTTTCACAAGAAAGCATGCCGATGTCATATCGTTACGCCCAAGCAATATAGGATCGAGTCTTCACAAGGCTGGACGAGGCGTCGAGGAGTTGCGGAGTAGTGAGACTCTAACCCTTGATGTTTCATGATTCATGATTCATCATGATCAAGATCAAGACCAAAGGCCTTTTGACTTTTCCACTGGGGAGCGGAACCAGGCCCGCTCTAAGAAGCTTCTATGGGAGGCGATGCTGAGTTGCGGCGTTGATCAGCTACTCTATCGTACGAGCTAGGCGGCTATGTCCAAATAAGGCAACCCCGATCGTGTCAAAGGTGTACAGAAACAATAATTAATTATAATTTTATTGTATTGCTATTATTATTATTCAGTCCTGGAAAAGCCTCAAGAGACGAGCGCTCAACGTGTCTTGTCCTCCACGAATCTGTACGGTGTTTCAAATTTGCCTTTCTGGCCGATTTACACTTTTGACAGAGTCCGAGTACGAAAGAATCCTTTATTATTAAGTGCATACAGCGTCCGGATCGGCCTTTTTGCATCCTCGCCGTTCCTTATCTTGTCGTACATTATTATTCACCAGCCCAGCTGAATTTCTTTCGTGACACAGTCAGACAAGTCAAATTTTCTACCACTGCGAGTGCAACGGCAACAGCAACGGCAACCCGGGTCGCTCGACGCTTATTCGCCTCCCACGTCGAAATCAACACTGTCCTTTCTTCCAGTCTCTAACTTTCCTTCCACGTCGCCGGTCTAGCCTCCGAATCACCACCTTTTCGCCATGGCGCAACTCGATACTCTGGACGTAATCGTCCTCGCCGTCATTCTGCTTGGATCGATTGCATACTTCACAAAGGGCACATACTGGGGTATTGCAAAGGATCCGTATGCCTCAACCTACTCTGCCGCCAATGGCAACAAGGCAGGCAAGACGCGAAATATCATCGAGAAGATGGAGGAGTCGGGCAAAAACTGTGTCGTTTTCTACGGGTCTCAAACCGGAACCGCAGAGGATTATGCATCGAGGTTGGCAAAGGAGGGCAAGAGTCGATTCGGTCTCGAGACTATGGTCGCAGATTTGGAGGACTACGAGTACGAGAACCTTGACACCTTCCCCGAGGACAAAATCGCAGTATTCGTCCTTGCCACCTATGGTGAGGGCGAGCCTACCGATAACGCAGTTGACTTCTATGAGTTTATCACTGGCGATGAGCCCAGTTTCTCTGAATCTTCTGATCCTCCACTCGGCAACTTGAAGTTCGTTGCTTTTGGTCTTGGAAATAACACTTACGAACACTACAACTCCATGGTCCGAAATGTTACTAAGGCATTGGAGAAGCTTGGGGCCACTAGAATTGGGGAAGCCGGAGAGGGAGACGACGGAGCCGGAACTATGGAAGAAGACTTCTTGGCCTGGAAGGACCCCATGTGGACCGCGCTGGCAGAGAAGATGGGCCTTGAGGAGCGTGAGGCGGTTTACGAGCCAGTCTTTGGCATTACGGAGAGAGAAGGATTGACAAAGGATTCTCCAGAGGTCTATCTTGGAGAACCTAACAAAATGCACCTCGAGGGTACTTCGAAGGGTCCGTATAACGCCCACAACCCATACATCGCGCCCATCGCCGAATCTCGCGAGATCTTCACAGTCAAGGACCGAAACTGTCTGCATATGGAAATTGATATCAGTGGCTCCAACCTGAGTTATCAGACGGGAGACCATATTGCTATCTGGCCAACAAATTCAGGAAAGGAAGTGAACAGATTCCTTAGTGTCACAGGCCTTTCTTCAAAGCGAGACTCTGTCATTGGTGTGAAGGCTCTAGACGCAACGGCGAAGGTACCTTTCCCCACACCGACAACATACGATGCGATTGTCAGGTATCACATGGAAATTTGCGCCCCAGTCTCGCGTCAATTCCTTGCAACTTTAGCCCCATTTGCGCCTACCGAAGCTGCGAAGGAGGAGATGACCAGGTTAGGAAGTGATAAGGATTATTTCCATGAGAAGATCAGCAATAAGTACTTGAACATTGCCCAGGCCTTAGAAGCAGTCGCTGGCTCCGAAAAATGGACCGCCATTCCTTTCTCTGCCTTTATTGAGGGTCTCACGAAAGTGCAGCCAAGATACTACTCCATTTCCTCCTCATCACTAGTCCAGAAACAAAAGATATCCATCACCGCTGTCGTTGAGTCGATGCAAATCCCTGGGCAAGACGATGCTCTTAAAGGAGTGACAACCAATTACCTACTCGCCCTAAAGCAAAAGCAGCATGGTGAACCCCATCCCGATCCTCATGGGCTCACATACGAAATCCAAGGACCCCGAAACAAATACGATGGTGTCCATGTACCTGTCCATGTCCGCCACTCGAATTTCAAGCTCCCATCTGACCCCTCTAAACCCATTATCATGGTCGGGCCAGGTACAGGAGTAGCGCCATTCCGCGGCTTCGTGCAAGAGCGCGCTCATCAAGCAAAGAACGGGGAGAACGTGGGCAAGACATTGCTTTTCTTTGGGTGCAGAAAGCAGAGTGAGGATTTCCTGTACTCTGACGAGTGGAAGGTTTGTTCCCCTTAGTAACATCTGATACGAGCTCCAAATTAACCCACAATCACAGGAATATAAGACCGCCCTCGGAGACAAATTCGAGCTCATCACTGCCTTCTCCCGCGAAGGACCAAGTAAAGTCTACGTTCAACACCGCCTTCAAGAACACGCCAAGGAAGTCAACGAGCTCCTGCAACAAAAGGCATACTTTTACGTCTGCGGAGATGCGGCGAACATGGCACGGGAGGTCAACATTGTGTTGGCAAAAATCATTGCGGAGCAAAGAGGCGTGCCGGAGGCGAAGGGTGAGGAGGTCGTCAAGGCTATGCGTTCTGCTAGTCAATACCAGGTTTGCAACCCTTCTAATTTCTGGATTAGACGAATACTAATCGTCTGTGATAGGAGGATGTATGGTCATGATCGCGCGGCAGACATCTTGGTTCGGAGGATATAATACTATGGCAGCTCATTTTCCGCATTTTGGTGGAGTCGGTCACTGAGGCACATTTCTTGTTAGCCCAATTTCCCCCGCAGCCTTCTCTAGCATTGTTCGGTGCGCTTTGCGTTGAGTTGATGGGAAATGAGATAAGACAAGACTATGAGTGATGGGCTGTTTAGTCATAAAGATCGCGACAAGTTTATTTACATAGATTTTCATGCTCTGTTTTTCACTGGTGTTTGTTTTGGTGGGGTGGACCATGATGAATAAAAAATATTGAAAATTAAATGCGTGGTGTACCAGTAGGGTGATGGCGGAAGTGTATTAGATCATTCGTGAATTATTATGAGAGTTTAATCCAACGATCGAATTCGAGGATCGGGACGCGCAACGTATAGAAATTATGCATAAGTGAGTTTGACAAATAATGACACAGTGCAACTACACCCATATTATGTAATCCTAGCAGGCATCTAATAGCTCTTCAGAGGATCCTGTGGATATCAAACTTAATCTGCCTGCTATATGGAGGGGTAGAAGCGGGGAAGCAAAAGGAAATTCTTTGCTTTGGCTTCATGCACAGGTCTACTTGCGGCATAGACATGCCCTTGATGTCTCGGTTCGTCCACTTGACTTAGACCCTGAAATCACTGCAAGATCTACCCCGATCTCCCTGTTTGCGGCAAACGGAGAGCCTCCCGTCTAGAAGTGTCGAAAACAGCAAGTGCCCGCGGCATGAGACTCGGAAAGCTCGAGATCTTTCTCTTTTCCGAAGCTTTCGGGGTTTTAGGTTGACTCGATTGATCGGGATGCGTTCGCGACCCGAAGCCTCCTCCCTTGAAGCACACGGCTAATAGTGGTGCCGATGGCTTATCACCCTTCGTTTGTTCAATTGTGGGGTAGGTAAGCTTCTGGCCGATGCCAATAATATGCTGAGACAGCTATGGAAAGTAATCAATATTACTAGTAAGGAGCCCCTAGCTACCGCGGGTGAGATATCCGCTTGCCGTGCCGTGGCAAACATCTGTCACTCGACAATGGCAGAGTGAAGCCAGCCACAGATTGTCAAGCAAACCGAGTTGGCGGCTGCTCAGGAAGGTGGATGTTGGTAGCGAGGAAAGTGGCGCAGAGTGGTCCATGTCAGGTGTGTTCTTTGGTACCCTAACGACGACAACCTTCACTCTCAACGAGTTATGACAACAACGTTGCAATATCTTCAAACGGAAGACTCGTCATCATGGCATACTGTGCTACTCCCGCGAGCCCAAAGCCAGGGAACGGATAACGCCTTCAAACCGAGCTCGATATTTGAGTGGCTTCACTTTGCTTTTTCCTCTGTCACCCCCAAAGCGAGCATCTGAATCGCTGGATATGCAAGGAGCGACCATGTATGGATATGTCCGGAGCCGATTCGAGTCGGCTCTGTGCGGGCAAGGCTGCCATGACAGCTTGAAGGGTGCCGGGAGAACGTTAGAGGCTCTTGGATGTTCTTGGCTGCTCTGGGACTTCCCAGTATGACAAGTAATCTCTAGAAATTCTTTTTCCATTCATAATGCTACGACATCCACGCAGTATGGAATCTCGTGGTTCTGCAGCAGAACCATATGACTTGCATGTAGAGATCTTCAAATCTCTTCGTTCGGTGCCCTTGCTCTTCGAGTATTGGAACTAACCGCGGTTGCACTCTTCCTCCAGGTAAGTCTCAGTGGCCGCCCAGATTGCGGGGACGGACAGGGAGGCCAAACAGATGGGAAGTTGCGTCCGAAATCTCAGCTGCCAGGACCCCTTGTTGTGGCTGCAGCGCGGCTTGGAAACCAGATACCCGCATCTAAGATCTAGAGGCGTGGGAGAATCAGCTCTCGATATCAAAGCTAGTGCAACATCTGTGATCTATCATTTTTCAACAAAGTGGGCATGCCACCTTGCGCCCCTGCGATAGAAGTGTGCTGACTGGACCCTGCCGCCCGGGGAAGGCAAGTAGGTACCCAGGCCGTTGGCTGCTGCGATCCTGCGTCCTCATCGTCGATGCGTGCAGAAGCAAGTACCGTCGGATGAGGAAGCAGAGAGGCAAAGTTTGTCTCTGGTGCAAGCCCCTCCTTGATCTCTCTGCAAGCAACTGTGCGGCAGCGACGCCTGCTGGATGGGAGGCGCTTTTTGATGTAGCCTAGGTAGGTCCTGCATGGATCCTGTGCGTTGGATCAAGTGCACAGGATTTCTATAACGGAGTAGCAACAAGCCATAAAGAGGCCTTTGTCCCCCCTTTAGTCGCAGCTGCATATTGCACATTACTTGTATCCTCCTGTACCAGTATCAGTATCTTCATCCCCCCCCGCATTTTGCAAGAACGAGGAGAAAAGAAGAGACAAGAAGAGAAGAGAAGAGAAGAGAAGAGCGGGTTTATGTGATCGTATTATCTTTTTGGTTCAGCTAAAGCCTGTTTGGGAGGTCTTCGTTGTTCTGCCTCTGCCTCTGAGTCTGCCTCTGTTGTTCCGCTTGCCGAATTTGTTTACTTGCCTGATCAGACTCGAGTCGACGTTGCCGTTGCCGCTTTCGCCTCTTTCCACCCCCCATTGTACTTGCCCGCAGCTTCACTTTCGATCCCAACATCCGCAACCCCCCATAAAACCCATTCTTTCCTTCGCCCCGCTACTCGCCTTCTTCTCCCTCTTCATAACTCGATCAACAACACCAATCCATCACAATCACAATCACAATCACAATCACAATCACAATCTCTACTTTCAACTCCATCTGGCTTGATAGCTCCCTATCTTCTAGAACTCCACTCGCTACCTGATCATTCTCAGAGTCTAGTCTTGTCTTGTCTTCTGTTCCGGAGCAGCACCGCTTGTACTTCTAGCCCGCTCTTCGTAAAGCACGCAGAGCCGATCTCGCCCCGATCTCCTTGCAAAGGTTTGTAGATCTGCCCACTTCTTGAGATGCATTGCTGATTCTGATGCGGCAGTCAATTGTCTTGGAGGCGTCAAAAAAACCAGCACGCCAGCTTTCGTCCCAGAGACTGTGACCGTAAGTTGCGATGATTCCATCTCATTCCCCGCTGCCTTTGTGTTTTTACCATATGACATTCAATCTGGCCCCTTCCAAGTTCTTGCACTGTTTTAGTGTCCCTGCCCCTCTTCGCAATTCATTTGAAGTTTGCTCCCCCACCATCTTGTAACCCGCAACGGATTGCCTCCCATCGTCCGCATCTTTCTATCGTCGATCAGCCATCCAACCTACAAGCTGACAGCGTCCTCTTCAGGTTACCATGTCTTACCAGCAGACTGCGAGTCACACGGAGACTACCTTCCCCACTCGTTCCGCACCCAGCATGTACAACCAGCCTCAAATTCGCACCCAACGCGAGACTGCGAGCCAGCCCGGTTCCTACACTCAAGGTACTACCCAGAATGGCGACAATGCCATGGCAGCCATGATGAACCAGTTTACAGGCCTTGCTCTGCAAACTGGTAACATGGCGTCCAATGCCTCCACAATGGGTGCTGCTCCTCTCTCAAATGGTAACCAAATCCAATATTACCTCACATCGGAGGGCCAGTACTTGGTTGGTACTTCCGGCATGTTTCCTCAAACTATGGCCCCAGTACAACTCCCCGATGCCTCTTACAGCACGTATCCTACCATGCCATACTTCGCTCAGGCTCCATACCCCGGCTATGTTCCGGGCTACTCAATGCTGCCCGTTCATTCTACTCGTGCCGGCTATTACTCTGATCGTTCAGATTCGCTCCACAAGGAGGTTCCGGGTCTCGAGAACCGTCGCGGCTCCTATTCGACCAATGAGTCGGCCCCCAGTACTCCATACTATGGTTCGGTCTCCCAGCGTGAACAGGGCACCCATATTGCTGCAGTTGACCGATCTCCTTTCGGCTCAACCCCTTCACCACAGCAGCTTCCAACCCATCCCTCAGATCACAAGTCCATGGGTTATAACAAGGCTAACACTATCCCCATCGGCGTCGACATCAATGCCTTGATTTCTCAGCACCCGCCAATCCCTCGAGCAATTCCTGCTGTTTACACTCCTCGTGAAAACATGAGAACTCTCGACCAGAGCTTGTCCAACCCTATCCAGGGCAATCGCAACGTATACATTCGTGGTCTCCACCCAAACACTGATGATGCCATGCTTCAGGCGTATGCTGAGCGCTTCGGAAAGGTTGAGACCTCCAAAGCTATCATCGATACCTCTACAGGAGCTTGCAAGGGGTAAGTTCCGTTTCTCATTAGGCCTCTAATCTTCTAACGGGATATAGATTTGGTTTCGCAAAGTACTACAATGTCCGCGATTCTGAAATGTGCATTCGAGGCTTCTATCAATTGGGATATGAAGTCGGCTTCGCTAGGGTGAGTCTCATCCTAACGAGAAGATGTTTCGGTCACTGACATGTTTTAGGAGTCTTTCAACTCTCGTCTCAAGGCCGAGGGCGATGAGCAGTCTACCAATCTCTACGTCTCGAACCTTCCCAAGAATATGACTGAATCTGTATGTTCGAACGCACCTTCCTATTTTACCCAAGCTAACACTTGGCAGGAACTTGGTGCTATCTTCATGGACTACACCGTCAGTTCCAGCAGAATCCTCCGGGATGCTAACAACAACAGCCGTGGTGTTGGCTTTGCTAGGTAAGCTTGTCTGCTTCAGGTTATAAAGCACTGGATCTCGACTAACTTCGGTTACAGATTCGAGACACGCGAAATCTGCGAGGAGATCATTAGAAAGTTTCATGGTCAGCCTATTGGTAAAGAGGGTCTTCTCCTTCAAGTCCGCTATGCCGACACTCCTGCTCAGAAGGACCTCAAGCGTATCACTACCGAACGCAGACAATTCCGAACCAATGAGTATAACGTCGGTGCTTACGGCGCCTCTCCCGACCTGCTTGCCCTCTCTGCTCCTATGCCATCTTCCCTCATCCCCCGGGCTTCTCAGATCGGCCGCCATCTTCCCGTGGCATCCCGAGCTACGAGCAGTGGTTCGTGGAAGCGGGAGAATACTGTTGGGTAATCTACCTCCATCTCCATTGACCAAACACAGTACTGATCACATCTGCAGCTTGATTGACAACGGTCCATACTTCAAGGACATTGATCGTCAGGCGAAGACTGAGCCTGACTCGAGCAAGTCCAAGGAGAAGTACGATCTGCGTTGCATGCCTCCCCAAGCTTGCAAATACTAATTCAGTAGTAGCACGGTCCCGAGCACCACTCCCGCGGTTTCGGACGACGGCTCTACTGATGAAGGTGTTACTGTCCATAACGACGCTCCTCCTGTTGCCCATGGTGGTCCGGCTTCCTCTCCGTCTGCCCGCAAGTCTTAAGTCTTCGAACTGGCATTCTTCACAAAACATTGCGGCATTTTCCTACATATCCCATCGGCGGTCCTCGTCACGCATTTTCCTATCAAAAGAACGGCGCACTATTCGGTTTCTCGTAGTTTCATGTCTTCACGCGGTCATATGCAGAAACGCCTTATACGACTAATACTCTAATCATACATGCGTACTCGAGAAGCAGACATACATATCTGTTAGCATAGCTAGCTATGTTTCGCACTCGTACCATCAACATTATTTGAGTCTTGCTACCTGGTACAGCGGTGGAACTGTCAACAGTATCTTCAAGGTGTGGCATATCGACACTCATAGCATGAAACATCACATTATGTCTTCTCATTGATGCACGGGTACATTAAAAAGCATTGGTCGCTTTCATTGTAGATAATTCTTTCCTTTACTCTTGTGGCTATCACACTACATGCAGACTTGTGTCCATAGCTAATGAAAGAGCTTCACCAACAACGTTGCATTCCACTTGACTTGATCTTGCCTGAACGAGCGAAGTATCCTTCTGCTCTAGAACTTCGTTCTGAGTCCTGCTTGGCGAACCTGTAAAATGCGATATGTTCTTGAGAATACCGCTGATTGGCAGACACCTGAATGCATCACGCCAAGAGATGGCTAATTCTGTGTGATGAGTTAGGGACCTTCTTTAAAGCCTCATGTCTTGTCTTTGAGTTGCAATGTTGCTAACGAAATATCATCGGCAGCAGCTTCATCTACTATGACGGCACCGCTCTCAGGGTTAAGGAGTTCTTTCGAAGAGACCTCCAACTTCTCTAAATCATTGGCATGTTGTTGATCATTATCCTCATCTCCATCTTCGCGGCCTTCTTCTTCCTCGTCAGAGTCTTCGTCCCCTCGGGCAGCATTAGGATCGCCATCCCCATCGACACCAACCTCCTTCATATACGCTTCAAGCTCCTTAGCCATCTTCTTCGAAAAGCCAGACGCCTCGACAGAAACATCAAGCCGCGTTGCACCATCCTTCCCGACCAACTTTCGTGCATCTTTAAAATGCGGTCCCTTAGCATCGCTCGTATAACGGAATCGTCGCTCGAAAAATCTCTTAATGCAGTTCACATCCCGGTCGAAATAGTACTCGGCGTTGGCATGGTCAATTGACACCATCTGCGGGAAATCGATGAGGATTGGGGTCAGGATTATGTCTTCTGGTTTGTCGGAGGTAGGGTTGGGATCTTCTTTAATCAGGATGTTGAATTCGTTAAAATCGCCGTGGATCAGGCCATACTGAGCCAGCCGTAGGATCATGGAGATGAGCTCTGAGTATAGCGAGGCTGGGTCTGGGACAGAAGAGATCTGGCGCAGGGGAAATGCGTCGATGAGGGACATGACGATTGTATGACGGGATTGGGCGAGGGGTTCTGGGACTGGGAAGCCGTTTTCTCGCAGCGCAGTCATGAAGGTATATTCTTTGAGGGCTGCCAGCCGCGACATGTACATCCAGGAGCCAGAGGATCGGTGTCGAAGGTAGTCTCGGTTTGCTTTCACTGTTCTGAAGGAGATTCGGCCGAGCCTGTGGATCTTTAATACCCTTTGCACTCCCTTCTCGTCGGCGACAACGAAGATGTCGCTCTCTTTTCCCACTCCAATTTGATTGCCAACACTATAAACATCTTTGCGCTTTCGGTAGGTATTCAAGGCCAGATAGTCCAATCCTCCATAAGTCAGGCGATACCCATCATATTTGGCGTTCTTCAGTCGTGCAATCAATCCTACTTTTGCCAAAGCAGATATGCTCTTGTGTACCCCGCCTCGAAGTCCAGATATTTGTCCGATTAATGGTGTAGGAACAACTTCGTGATTTTTCGAGCCCGTTTCCACAGCTGTAAGGGTCCGCCAGTCCTCTGTGGTCAAATATCGCATAGCCTTAGTATCGAGCCTCATATTGGCGGTTGCGTGATAATTTTCCAAAGTCCGTGGTGTTGGTGTTCCTTTGTAAATTTATTTTCTAAGGTTCGGGAAAATAATGCCAAGTATTTGCGGGCCCCTGCCGCCCTAGCGCGGTGGTTGCTTAGTGGTCAGTTTCGCGGCTGCTTGAGCTTTGTACGCGGAAGCTTGAAGTGCCTGGGAGAATCTCATCAACATTCAACCTCCAAAATCCCAACTCTACGGCTTCGAAATCCTGACAGGCGCTTTTGGGTACTACTTCTACGGCGCATCGGTCTTTCATATCTACATACCCTCGACTGTACCCGGACTCTTCCCTCGAGAAATCACGATGGCGCAGGATGGCGAACCGCCAAAGTCTGTTGACAAGGGCAAGGGAAAGGCTGTAGATGGAGAGTCTGGCAATTCTGAAGAAGTTAAGAAGGATAAGGATGGAAAGCCTCTCGTAAATGGGAAACCGGAAGATGGCGTTATTGGAGGTCAGGCTCCTACTTCAGATTTGCAAGGGCTGCTGCTAATAAACTATTCAGCGACGGAAGAGCTCAGCGAGGAAGACCAACAGCTGAAGAGCGAGCTGGATATGCTAGTGGAGCGTCTCACAGTATGTTCCTCTGCTTTTGTGGAATCGCTGGGAGTTGCTAATTTGATTCAAGGAGTCCGATGCATCACTTTACAAATCAGCTCTGGAGGCGATCAAAGAATCGATCAAGACCTCGACATCTTCGATGACCGCCGTTCCTAAACCCCTCAAGTTCCTTCGGCCACACTATGAGCCTATGATCGCACTGTACGAGAAATGGCCTGCGGGAGAGGATAAGACATCGTTGGCGGACGTGCTGTCCGTAATTGGCATGACATTTTCAGACGAAGACCGACAAGATACCCTCAAATTCCGACTCCTCGCACCAACATCAGATATAGGCTCCTGGGGCCACGAATACACGCGGCATCTGGCCTTGGAGATCGGAGAGGTGTACACAAAGCGGTTAACAGCCGAGGAGCCATACCAAGACCTCATTGATCTTGCTCTAATCTTAGTACCATTGTTCCTAAAGAGCAATGCGGAAGCCGATGCTGTGGATTTGATGAGTGAGCTCGAAATCATTGAAGATATCCCCAAATTCCTCGACAAGGACACATACCCACGAGTCTGTCTGTATATGGTTAGCATGGTGAACCTTTTGACCTACCCCGAAGATCAACAATTCCTCCGAACCGCACACAGCATCTACAAGCATTACGATCAGCTCACTCAAGCCATCGTGCTTGCAATCCGTTTAAACGATATCAAGCTCATCGAAGCCGACTTCAACTCGACAGAGGATGTTGCTCTCAAGAAGCAAATGGCATTCCTCATTGCCAGACAGCAAATCGTATTGGATTTCGAGCCCAAGACGGAAGAGGAGCAAGAAATTGCGGAATGTCTGAACAACATAAAGCTACCAGACCATTTCAAGGCTTTGGGCAAGGAGTTGAACATCCTAGATCCAAAAACAACAGAAGATATCTACAAGAGTCATCTTGAGAGCAACCGGGTGGCTGGTCTCACAAATCTTGATTCTGCACGACATAATTTGGCTGCCGCATTTGTGAACGCTTTCGTCAACGCCGGGTATGGAAATGACAAGATGATGATGGTTGAGGACGATAAATCAAGTTGGGTGTGGAAAACCAAGGAGGAGGGCATGACCTCCACGGTTGCATCTCTAGGCACGTTGCTTCTCTGGGATGTTGAAGGTGGACTCGATAAGATCGATAAGTACACCTATGCCAATGAGGAACAGATCCAAGCCGGTGCCCTGTTGGCCATTGGCATCATGAACTCTGGCGTCCGACTGGATTCCGATCCTGCTATGGCCCTTCTTGGGGATGAGGATAAGCTGAACCACCAGAGTCCACAAATCCGAGTTGCCGCGATAATGGGTCTTGGTCTGGCCTATGCTGGCTCTAACAGGGAGACTCTCCTCGAATCTCTTCTGCCTATTGTTGGAGACACTACCATAGATATGCAAATATCCGCGATGGCCGCTCTCTCACTCGGGATGATCTTCATCGGATCCGGTAACAGCGATGTCACAGAGGCAATCATCCAAACGTTCCTTGATGATGACCGAAAATCTCAGCTGAAGGACAAATGGACTCGATTTATGGCACTTGGTCTGGGACTTCTGTTCTTTGGACGACAGGAGGAAGTTGATGTTATTCTCGAGACCCTAAAAGCAATTGACCACCCTATGTCGAAGCCCACATCAGTCCTCGCTGAGATCTGCGCTTTCGCTGGAACGGGTACTGTTCTTAAGATGCAGGAACTTCTGCACATCTGCAACGACCACATTGAGGAGACGGATGACAAGAAAGGTGATGAATTACTTCAGGCTTACGCCGTTATTGGTCTAGGTCTGGTTGCGATGGGCGAAGACGTTGGCCAAGAGATGGTCCTCAGACAATTTGGTCATCTCATGCACTATGGTGAGGCCAATATCCGCAGAGCAGTTCCCTTGGCAATGGGTCTCTTGAGCCCCAGCAACCCCCAAATGAAGGTCTACGACACACTATCGAGGTACTCTCATGACAATGACAACGATGTTGCCATCAACGCCATCTTCGCTATGGGTCTCCTAGGTGCCGGAACAAACAATGCCAGGTTAGCTCAACTTCTCAGACAGCTCGCGAGCTACTACCACCGTGACCAAGAATCGTTATTCATGGTCCGAATTGCTCAAGGTCTTCTTCACATGGGCAAGGGTACTCTCTCTATCTCCCCCTTCCATACCGACAGACAGGTACTCTCAAGGGTGTCTGCAGGTGGCCTTCTTTCCGTCCTGGTGGCCATGATTGATGCCAAGCAATTCGTTACCGACAAGTCACACTATCTCCTCTACTACCTCGTCACAGCTATGCACCCCAGATTCTTGGTCACGCTCGACGAGGACCTCAAGCCACTAACCGTCAATGTACGAGTTGGACAAGCTGTTGACGTTGTAGGACAGGCTGGAAGACCAAAGACAATCACTGGATGGCAGACACAGAGCACGCCGGTACTTTTGGCGTACGGCGAACGTGCGGAGTTGGAGGATGAGCAGTATATTCCCTTGACGAATTGCCTTGAGGGCTTGGTCATTTTGAGAAAGGTATGTTCTAAAAGTCCATAATCATGACAGGGGACATCTGCTAACTTCTGAACAGAACCCAGAATGGGATGATGGAAAGAGCTAAGGGGAGCGTTAGCAGGAATGGAACGAACTAAACTGTATAATAGCTGTAGAAATGATCTCATCTGAGCGTCATTGAACTACAAAATGATATTAGATGATAACAGGCTTTTCTTCTGATTTATCTCTTGCCAATGGAGCAATGTGATTGCTAAATCCATGCCTATGCTCATGATGCCTTAAAATGCCACAATGCTATATCACGGTGTTCCTTTGCCAAAAAAATAATAACGCCATCCCATCCCTTTCCATTTCTCAAAAAGCCAGCAAATGCTCATTGTATGCACAATGCAGCGAATATACACCATATCTTAACAACGCTCAAACACCCTGTACAAGCCCTTCAAATTCGCAATCTCGACCACAGCACCCTTGCTCAACGCTTTTGTAGCAATTAGTCGTGTCCGAAAAGCAGGAAACATCACGTCCTCTACGACCTTCACGATTTCCTTTCGTCTAGCCTTTTGCTCCTCATTGATTCCTTCCTCCGCGTCTTCCGGACCTCCACTCGGGGGGAGCTGCTCTGGGACGTAGTAGGATGCCAATTCACGGAGGAAGGTCTGAAAGCATTCTTTTTCTTCGGTCCATACTATATATGGTCCCAGACGGAGCAGGAAACGTGGAAGTTTTGCCATAGAGGGATTATAGCCTTTCAGAAGGAGCGGAATGGATATCAGGTAGCCGTCTTCGGAAATTTCCATTGAGAAATACTCTAATAGCATATCTCGGCTTTCAATCAACTGGGTAGAAATCGTATCAACCACATCCTGAACGTCAAAATCGTCCTCCGGGTCTGCAGATGTGAGGGCTGCCTTCTCATGCTCAGCTGCTAGCGTGAGCAAGTCGCTGAGTTTCAAAGGGTTGGGGAAGTGTATCGAGCCGAAATTTCCAAAGTCTGTAAGGCCGACTTGGTAGAAGTATTCGTTGGCTATCATGCCATAATCCACAAGGAAGAGCTTCACGCCGCCTTGAATAGCTACCAATCTGCGCCGCTCGTCGACGACGCCGACGAAGGTGTGAGAGGCGAAGATTTCAGTGAGTTCGTTGTGCATCGAGTCGCGGACTTCGGAGCGCAGTTCTTTGATGGTCTGGAGGCGGCAGACGACGGGCTCACGATCGGTGTATGTGTACTCGACGTCGGAGGGGAGAGTACTTGTGGGTGCAGGCGTTTCAGTATTTCCGCGTTTCGTGCTGGGTGGGAGCATGCTGGTTATTTTCCGGACTTTGGCGTCGGTTCGAACGAGGTTATTTTCGTAGGGCTTGGGTTTGGGGGTGGATGCTGGACCAGCTTTGCTTGAGACATCGCTGCCAGTTGAATCTTCTGTTAAGAGTGGTATTCGAGCTCCTGGGAGGAGAGTCTGGGTCATGAATGTTCTGCTTGTGTCGACGTTTGCGAGCTTTACTCGGATATCGCCGCATATCTTCTCCACTATCTCGTCTTCGTTCAGGAAATTGACTTCTCGTTTTGTTGGGTGTACGTTAACATCTACTCTATGAGGATCGATTTCGAGGCTGAGGTATGTGAAAGGATGCCCCCCTTTAGGAAGAAAGGTTGAGTATGTTTGCTCAATAGCTTTCCGAATGTTGGTGGAGTCCACGGAGCGATGATTGATAAATAAAAGGAGGGTCGTCCTCTTGACGTGGTAATTTGCGTTTGTAGTCCATCCTCGAGCTCGATATCCGTACTTTTCGTCGGAAGAAGAGAATTCTATCAGCTCAGCTGCTACGCCGCTTCCATGGATTTGTCGAATTCGATCAACCGTCGAGGAATTAGACTGTGTTGAGATTGTTGTGCGAGCCTCTCCGTGCTTCTTACAACTGAAAGCTACGCCATCACAATGTATGGCGTATCTCCCAATGACGTCCAGAATCTTGTTGTACTCCTCAGATGCTGATCTAAAAGCGCGGCGACGAGTTGGGATGTTGTAAAAGAGATCTTCCACCGTAATTTGCGTTCCCTGACGTCCGGCTGTGGGTTTAGGGTCCGCACTTTGGCCAGGCTTCGCCGGAATCAGCTTTCCACTGTCATAGTGTGCCCTCCAAGCGCAATTTGAATCTTTCGTCTTGGTAGTAACAGTAAGATGAGCAATGTGGCTGATACTGGCAAGAGCTTCTCCACGGAATCCATAAGTACCGATCGAAGTCAGATCCTCGAAAGCTTTGAGCTTCGAAGTTGTGAATCTCTCGCATAGAATGGGCAAATCGTCTTTCTGGAGGGTATTATAAGCATAGGAGAGAAAGGTAGTCCAAAAGAGTTACCTGGATCCCGTGACCGTTGTCGGTGATCTGCAATAGCTTCAGACCACCTTCTTTGACGAGCACTTCGAGCGATGTTGAGCCGGCATCAACGGCATTTTCAATGAGCTCTTTCAGAGCATGAACTGGCGCGACAATGATTTCCCCGGCTGCAATCTTGTTGACAACATCGGGATCAAGTGCCTTGGGAGAAGATTAGCAATTTACATTTCAGTCCATGGGCGACATGCTTACTCGTATTCTTCGTGGCGCTGAGACTTCCTTGGATACTTCGGATGCTTTCCGTTTTGTACCCCGCGGAGTATCTTCGTCCAGTTCCATAGGTTCCGCCATTGTCAAGGCTTCGATAGTCCGCGACTTAGCTGAGAGCCATGCGGAAATTCAGGCGGAGGTCTCTCACCATTCTTGGGCCAAAACTCCAATACCAACGGCGCGAAAAATAGATTATCTTGAGTTGGGATTCCTCATCCGTGCAACCAGGATATATGTGAGGGAAGAGGAAGTTTCTGAAAGGAGGGGGAGGCTCGGAAATCTGCCATCTGATTTGTCAGGAGCATGCTGACTCATCTAAATCTTGCCCCACGATTTGGACGTCCGGAGATAGAGGCGCCTCTTCTTCCGCATTCGCAATATGTATCGGTCAGGATTAACTCGCTCTTCAATATTTTCTGCTCGTCATTTACCAATTCAATGTCGGAGAGTTTCTATAAGTCAGCGGAATTTGCACCTTGCGCCGCCTTTCCTACTCGATGATTACATTCCTAAATACCACTTGTTATCGTCGGTCGAAGCGTCGAAGAAGAGATCTACTGCGTACGCCCACCTTCGAAACTGCAACCTATGCCCTCGGCTGTGCGGAGTCAATAGATATGAGAAGACTGGGACGTGTTTGATTGGGGCCGAGACTGTCAAGGTCAATGTTATTGCCCCGCATTTCGGCGAAGGTAAGTAAGTACCTATGTATGAAAACCTTATATTCGAGTGGCTGCCTTTCAAAATGCTGATATGTTCTCGTCTCCCAGAACCTTGTGTACAAGGTCACAATGGATCCGGAGCTGTCTTCTTCAGCGGTTGTAACTTGCGATGTGTGTTTTGCCAGAACCATGATATTGCCCACCAAAGAAACGGAATGGACTTAACACCGGAACAGCTTGGAGATTGGTACATCAAACTACAGACTGTTGGACGCGTCCATAACATCAATCTTATTACGCCCGAACATGTGGTTCCACAGGTCGTTCTCTCGATCTTGCACGCGCGAGATCTTGGGCTTACTGTCCCAATCATATACAACACTTCTGCGTTTGATTCGCTGGAGTCTATCAAGTTGCTAGATGGACTAGTGGACATATATCTTCCGGATTTCAAGGTCTGGAAAGACAGCACCTCAAAGCGTCTGTTGAAAGCCGAGCATTACAGAGAAGCGGCTATGGAAAGCATCAAAGCCATGCATAACCAAGTAGGGGATCTCTGTTTCACTGGGGATGGTATTGCCAAAAAAGGTGTGCTTGTCAGACATCTCGTTATGCCAGGGCACGAAACAGAAGGAGAAGAGATCATGAAGTGGATGGCAGGTAATATTTCGAGGGACATTTTCGTCAACATTATGGAACAGTACCGTCCCGACGCCCATGTTGGCAAGCCTAAACACCCCCGTAGGATTAGACCAGCAACTACGGAGCCCGGAGATGAGCCTATGAATAAAGAGAAGATTGATGCGGTAAGATACGACGAGATCAACCGGCATGTGTCTAAGGATGAGATCTCAGCTGTGAGAAAAGCCGCAGAACAAGCAGGCCTCTGGCGGTTTTGTGATCCCCCAAAGCATGATGGATTTGCTATATGATCCCGAAATCAATTGTGCTTCTTCGCCAAATAGATCCGTCTCAATAATGTGAAGGTACTGGTGCAAAAAGGGCAGACATATATGCCAATTCAACAATTTATGTGTTTGCTAAAGTTGTTCCTTGAGATGCGTATTCTTTTTGATCAGATTGAACTTTATTTTAGCTCTTCATCAATTCGATCATCAGACTTTACCTACGCAACTCATCAACCTGTCTTGGTTATTCTTTCCCTCGCAACGAAAGGCCAGGAGCATACGTTGATTTTGTTGCGGAAACTGCTTTTCGACTCCGAGACGGTGGCAGAGGCAAGAGCAGCCTATGCTGATGGGGGGCTATAAACCGCACACGGGCCTCATTCTTTCTCCTTGATCACACTCCTTTCGCAGCACCTTTTGGTCAGATTACAATTCTAACTTTTGTCACTCTTTGGCCTCCCTTTGCTTTGCTCACGCACAATGCTCGCGCTTCAAGGTGCTCTTTTGGCAGCCACTTTACAGGTTTTCACACTTGCTTCTTCCGTTCGCCTAGAAGGCCGTAATCTGAACGGGCAATTTCTGGACTGCTATGACTACATAATTGTCGGTGGAGGTATTTCTGGTCTCGTAGTTGCTAATCGACTCACTGAAGATCCGAACGGCAAGTCTCAGCCCCGTTCTCTCACTGCAACACGAATACTAATACGCTATGAAGTGACGGTATTGGTGCTTGAAGCAGGTCCTCTGTATGGCCTCTAGTTTCTGTACTTTGCTACCGCTGACATTACTTGTAGTGACAACTATGAAGATACGATTCTGTATCCGATTGACGCTGGATACGGTCTCGGTACTAAGTATGATTGGAATCTCTGGACAGCCCCTCAAACTTCGCTCGACAGCCAGCCCCGTCCTTACGACATTGGCAGAGGCGTTGGTGGCGGAAGTCTTATCAACGGGATGTGTTGGACTCGAGGTGGTAGTGCCGACTATGATGCTTGGGAGGCTCTTGGAAATCCTGGCTGGGGCTGGGATGGTCTGCTTCCATACTTCAAAAAGGTGAGTCCTTAATCATTCAAGGGTTTCTTCTTGGCTGAAGTGTTTCACCTAGTCCGAAAACTACACGGACAACATCAGCACCGACTTCAGTCATGAGCTTTTCGTCCAGCCAGATTCTTCGGCTCATGGCACTGATGGCTACATCCATGTCAGCTACCCGCGTTACTTCTATAACCAATCGCGTGAGTAATATCGTGAAAAAATCAATTGACACCAACACTAACTCCCGTTAGAGCTCTTCCTGGAAGGTTTAGAAGAACTTGGTATTCCAATATTGACGGATCCAAATAATGGTACTGCCGCTGGCGGAATGCTCATCCCGAACAATATCAATCCGGATAATCAGACTCGCTCCACTGCTCGACTTGGGTACTTCGACGGATTCATTCACAGTCGTCCAAATCTACACTTGGCAACCAATCAGCACGTCTTCCGCGTCATTGTAGACGCTCCTCGCAGGTCTCGTCTGCGGGACTACCCCGATGGCCTCTGGATTTCTGGTGTTGAAGTAAGTTTCAAACCCTTTCACAGAGCCTCTGAAAGCGCTGGATTCGCTGATCAAGCAAACTTGCTTGAGCAGCCACATCTCAGAGTTCCAATTCCATTATGGAACTTATTTCTAACCCTTCAATAGTTCATCCCTGACGGTACGCTTTCTATTCGCAAGGTAGTTTGCTCAAGGGAGGTTATTCTTTCGGCTGGAGCTGTTCATACCCCACAGATCCTGGAGTTCTCTGGCATTGGTGACCCAAACATTCTCAATCAGTTCGACATTCCAGTGAAGATAAATCTACCAGGAGTAGGGAACAATTTCCAAGATCATCCCTATCTTGGTGCAGTCTATTATGGTATGTAAATCTTTTGAAACTGAGGACCTAACTAATCCGAGTAGTCTCTAATGTCAGTTACCTCACTCTCGACATGATATACAGCAACCCAAGTCTGTTGACTCAAGCCGAACAAGAATACTACGTCAATAAGACTGGTAGGTGTTCACTTATGAGCAAAGTCTACTCGATGATTGGATATACGCTGACCCTTCAGGCCCGTGGACTGCCGGAGCAATCAACACTGTTGCTTTTCCCCCGTTGGCGTCTATCTCCAAAAACTGGACAAGCATGATCGCTGATGCCTCGAGCCAAAATGCGTCGAAATACTTACTTCCCAATCTCGATCCCACTATAATTGCTGGGTACCAAGCTCAGAAAGCCATTCTTGTGAGTCTCCTGAATCGGACAGATGTTGGTGCGTACGAGCTTTTGAGTGACAACATTGGCCTACTTTCGGTCGCTGCAATGCACACGTTCTCCAGAGGCAATGTTCATGTTCAATCCCGCAACCCTTTTATGGAGCCTTTGATTGACCCTCGTTACTGCTCAAATCCGCTTGACTGCCAGGTCATTGTAGAAGCAGTTCTGTTCAATAACCAGCTCTTGAATACGAGTTCAATGCGTCGATTGGGCTCAGTTCCATACTACCCCTTTCTTCAAGATGCCACTCCAGGGACTCTGATGCCTGCCATCCAGTCTGGGATTAGGACTGAATTCCATGCCACAGGATCCACTTCGATGTTGCCACTTGAATATGGAGGAGTTGTTGATTCGCATCTTCGAGTTTACGGAACGAAGAATTTAAGAATAGTGGATGCCGGCATCGTGCCACTCGTACCTGCATCTCATATGCAAGCACCTGTTTATGCCGTGGCTGAGAAGGTATGATATTGTCTCACAATAATTCGGAAATTCTAACAGATGGCAATAGGCAGCGGATATCATCAAAGCCGATAATGCGTTGTTGATTCCTCAAGGCTGTGGAAGCAACTCTACATTCGCTCATTCAGGCCCGGTCGTCTCCAATAGCACTGCAAGGGATGTGCCGCCGAACCTATCCTTGATGTCGGCATCTCCAAGACCGTCTACGTTCCAGCAAGTTTTGAATGTCAGCGCCTTCATGCCGTTCAATAAAACCACGAATTGGGGGTCTCAGAATGTCCCACTGGCACAGAACATTCAAGGCTCTCTAAATTCGTCCATGTTCAGGCAGACGTCAAATGCTTCCAGAACATTCAGCAACCCGATCGCAGAAGTCATATCCCTCTTTGCACAAAGCAGTCTGACATCAACTCCATACTCATCGCCTAGTCGTAGCTTCTCAACTAGCAGCATAACGTTCCCTTCAAACAAGCCGGTGTTGGGAAAGCTTCCCTTGTTGAATCCACTCCCGGCTTTAGCACCAACAGTCACTACCTCGAATACACTCCTGCAAGTAGTGGAACATTCAACACCTACGGCTCTACCCCAAGGGCTCTTCGACGTGGGTGTTTCTATTCACGACGCCCTGACTAGCGAGGTGGATGCGGCATTTACTGCTCTGCCTCATGGTCTTTTTGCCGCAGGCGTTCCAATTCATGAAGTCATTGCTGGTGGGGTTCCTAAAGAGATTGGCGCCGAAGATGAAATAATTCAGACGAATGAGACAGGTGGAACGAGCTGAGGTAGAAGACGGGAAGAGCAATTTTGGTACCTCAATGATATTAATGTGCTCTGATTTTTGTCGGTAATGATGCTTTGTCAGAATTAGATATCGAAAATTCAACTCATTGCCTCTATTCACCTCCGTAGTAAGTTAATACTTCGAATGAGACATTATGGACAATTGTAAATGAACCCTTTATATTCACCTCCATAATAGTTGCTCAGTCCAAATGGGACATTTCCGCCTTTCCATGTCCTAATGAATAAGTGTAGTTCTTATATGCCAGTCTTAACGACAGTTAGATATCAAATTCAAACTTGTGCCCATATTTACAAACTCTTAACTCCCTTCGCTATGCCGGTAGCCTGCTGTGCTCCTGAATCTCAGTACTCCATTCAATATAACTCCATGCGTCCACGGCTCGTCGTTAAGACCTCTTCGAATTCGTCGCCAGAAATAGCACACATACTCCGACGATGGAGAATGCTACCACCGTCAGAATCTATTAGTTGAACTGTCAGTACTTTTCTTGTTTTCTACCATTTGCACCAATTCCCCTGCTCATCTCCGCTGACCCAAAATCAGACAAAAGAACTCACAGTCTGCGTCTTCCACCCTGTCTGCACAATAGCCGCACGTCTCGAATACTTATTTACCGTCTTCACATAATTCCCAAACCCCAAACACAAGCAAGAAACACTGAGGCCCCAAAATATAATCCCCAAGGGCTTCGCCATTCGGAGCTCGAGACGTGAGGGTTGGGATTTTAGATGGAAGGAGATTACGATGGCTATGCTGACGATAGACATGTAGACGGAGAGGCGCAGGTAGGAGAGGAATGTGCGTTCATTGGCGCAGTGGTCACGGGCGTCGCTGTCTGTGTTGTCGAAGAGGAGGGGGCCGAGGAGAGGGGGGACGCAGAGGATTTGGCGGCGGTCGGGATGTCTGTTTTCTTGTCAGTATGCATTTATGATTAGAAGTTTCAAAGGAGAGGAGGGTAATGGAATTGGGATTGGGATTGGGATTGGGATTGGGAAATAAGTAAATGTTACTCTAGAAGGAAGGGGAGTACCCCGCAGAAGGAGGAAGTACATACTCAGAAACATTAACAGGTTTCGCGCGGAGAGGAACTCCCCATGGACTGTAAGTATTCGTTCTTCCATCCGCCTCTTCCTCGTCCCCTGGATGAGGCATCTTGAGGATGAGGCCGAGTTCAATGGCCTGGAGAGGAATGTTGTCTTGGGCAACTTTTTGGTCCGGTGATACTGAGAGATATTGCTTGCGCAAGGCGCTTGTACTGGCATCTGTATTTCTGACAGGGGCCGACAGACTGACAGTAGGAATGGGAGTGGGGTCGCAGGGACAGGACAGGGACAGGACAGGGACATGGAGCTGGATAGACTTTCCTATCGGGGTACAGAGTGACGCTTATCGATTGGTTCCCACTAAGTGACTAACCTCGTAACAGATCGGTGGATCTAGGCTGGATGTGAGTGTTTTTTTTTCTCACCTACGTGCAACGCTTGCTTTCTTCATTTTCTCACTTTATAAACCTGGCATCTGGAAGCGTTTGTATTTTGAAAACTCTTTGCTTTTTCATATCTTGCAAGCATCTTCCCATTCCCTATCTTTCGACCAATTATTCAGCTTCAATTTTGCAGCCAAGTGAGCAATAGCTTGAAAATCGGTGGCGGGGTACTACCGCCCGCCCACAATCACGAATTGTGTTACGAAGACACGACATCTTGTGCCATGTCAACCCCCCGATCTATAGGAGGGCCAGCAGCCGACCGGCATGGCTCCATTGCCCGATCTCCCTTCAGCACCTCCTACCTCTCACAATCGCCAATCGCCCAGGAGTCCATAGCACGCGACCTCGCAGACTACTCCGAAGACGAGGTCGAAGAGCCAGAGCAAGATAGCGAGGAAAGCAGCAGTGAGTCTGAAACTTCGACACTTCGACAAAATGAACCGCAACACTCCATGGCGAGCTCCTATCGGAGACCCAGTTTCGTGGCTTTTGGTCAGACGAGAGCTACTATTACTCCGCATGGGGCGGAAGCCACTTACCTCACCAAGAAAGAGAAGAAGCAATCGAGAGATGAGGAGAGGAGTTTATTGAGAGATAATCATCTCGCCCCACCCAAGCATCCAGAACCGCCGCAGAGAAGCGCCTTGAATCGGTTGTATAGACGGATATTTAGCACTAAGAGACCAAAGACCGAGGTGGACTTGGAGGATCCTCCTGCGGCTATTTTCACGGCCGAGCCCTCGGAAACTTCAGCTTTATTACCAAACGGACCGCAGGAATCTGCACGAACACAGCATGAACGATTGAACCGACAATGGGAAGCTGCTGTGGCTGCAGGTAAAATCAAAACGACATGGCAGCGAGAAGGGAAGACGTTGTGGCGATATTCAAGTCCTTTGGTTATAACATTTATTTTGCAATATTCTCTCACAGTTGCTAGTATATTTACAGTCGGCCATCTAGGGACATTGGAACTCGGTGCAGTTAGTCTGGCTAGTATGACTGCGAATATTAGTGGATATGCCATATATCAGGGATTGGCTACGAGTTTGGATACGCTGTGTGCACAAGCATATGGTTCTGGAAAGAAACATTTAGTTGGGTTACAGTTACAGAGGATGGTATATTTCCTCTGGGCACTGACAATACCCATCGGTATAATATGGATCTGTGCGGAGAAAATCCTGGAGTTGATAGTTCCTGAGAAGGAATCTGCTCAACTTGCGGGTCTTTATTTGCGGATTCTGTTAATTGGAGCACCCGGATATTGTGCTTTCGAAGCTGGGAAGCGATTTGTGCAGTCTCAGGGGCTGTTTTCGGCTACCACCTACGTTCTGCTGGTTGCTGCACCTTTGAATGCCTTTATGAATTGGCTATTTGTGTGGCAATTTAAGTGGGGGTTTGTGGGGGCTCCAATTGCTGTGGCCATCACAGACAATCTTCTCCCTATTTTTCTTCTGCTATATGTCAGGTTTGTGGATGGTCGACAGTGCTGGAATGGTTTTACGAAGAAGGCGTTCAAGAACTGGGGTCAGTGAGCTTCTAACACTTCAAGACTCTTATACTAATTTCAAACAGGACCAATGATTAAACTCGCTCTCCCAGGTCTGTTGATGGTGGAGGCAGAATTCCTAGCCTTCGAAATCCTTACTCTGGCCTCAAGCTATTTCTCTACAACTCACCTAGCAGCTCAAAGTGTGCTCAGCACACTCACAGCTCTGACTTTCCAGATCCCATTCCCAATCTCCATCGCTGCTTCCACACGTGTAGCGAACTTGATCGGAGCCACGCTTTCCGATGCTGCGAAAACCAGCGCCAAAGTGGTAAGTACCTGACCATCCTCTATTCTCTATTTGATACTAACGAAAGCAGGCATTCGTAGTAGCCTGCGGCGTCGGTCTCTTCAACGTAATCCTCCTCTCCTCCCTTCGAAACTACATCCCCCAACTCTTCACCTCCGACCCCGAGGTAATCCGGCTCGTCTCGTCCGTCCTCCCCATCTGCGCCGCATTCCAGCTCTTCGATGCCTTAGCTGCGAATTGTAACGGTCTGCTCCGCGGACTTGGGTATCAGGAAATCGGAGGCTATATTAATCTGATTTGTTATTACGTGGTGGCTATGCCGATTAGTTTTGGGACGGCGTTTGGGCTGCATTGGGAATTGGAGGGGCTGTGGACGGGAGTTGCTGTTGCGTTGGGGTTGGTTGCGACTGCTGAGGGGTGGTTTTTGAGTAGTGCGGATTGGGAGAGGGCAGTGGAGGATGCAAGGGAAAGGAATAATGCTGGTTAAATGTGGCAGTTTTAAGTGAGTGAGATCGAATAACTACTTACTTCTATTTGGTTTGATAGGCGAATACCCAATGGATTTGAAGTTGCGTTTGAAGGTGGTGTGCTCAATGTGAGCGAGTGGAAAGACGTGAATATGCCCCGCTCTAGTGAGCATTATTGGGATTTATATTTGCTTTTATCGGTGGCGGAATTGGAGCCCTAAATGCATCTCCAACCCAAAATGCCTATTCTGCCCCGTTACTTTCACCGGAAGCTCGAGAGCTACTTTCAAAAATCAAGTTCGGACTTTCTTCATCCTTTGAATATTCCTGCTGCAGATTCACTAAGCACCTGGCTCAACCTTAGCTGCCAATGGACTTTCATTTCGATCAAGTCAACTATAAATTGGAAAAGATACTGCCTTCCTCGTACTTGCTTAAAGTGAATACTTTAATTAATCACATGAATACTTGCAATTTCTCTCTTTGGGCATGGGCGCTATCGCTGATTCGCTCAATTTCTTTTCAGGGATCAGGTATATGCATGGTCATCTTCGATCCTCCGGTACATTCTGCTATACCCCGCCTTTGATCCTTTTCAAACGCATCCAGACCATTTACACCGTTCCCAATGGATTCTACCAGCACATTCGATAAGCTCTGCTCACCTTGTTTAGCTCTGTTCGACGAGGAAGCATTGCAAGTTCTTCGGAGAAAGATCATCTTCGGCCAGGCTGAGAGACAGCATCTGAGTTTGCAGTCCCTGTTTCTGTCTGTAGATAAAGACTGCCATTTATGCACCTTTATACTGAATTCCTTCCGACGAAGGGGGAAGGCCGTAGATGAGGTCGACATGAAACTACAAACGATGAATTCAGAACAAATTCGCCTGTCAATCAGCTTCTCCTTGAATTACCACGGCAATCCATACATGGGGATAAGGGGTATTGATCCTAAATACTCAGAGACGTCTTTGGAGGAGGTCTTCAGCTATCAGCAGTGGCAAGTACTTGCACTTTCCTGGAAATTGACCCTGTTCTGATCTGTACAGAGCTTCCCCGAGATCAATAATTTAGTCAATTGTCGCTCTATGGAGCCCAGCACACACATCAAATTTCTCGCTGAACGGATAAAAAGTTGGACAATAAAATGCTTGGAAAACCACCTTACATGTTGCAATAGCTGGACTTCGGTATCTGATGGTAGAAAGCTCCCAACGAGGCTTCTGGAGATCAATCGTGACGCTGCCAGTCTGGGAATTCGGCTTGTTTCCACGGAAAACTTAGAACCTAGCTTATCTTACTTGAGCCTCAGCCATTGCTGGGGCCTAAAAAGATTTACCACGCTCACCACGGCATCTTACGACGCTTTCTCCCGTTCTATTCCCTGGGAAATATTGTCTCGGACTTTTCGAGAGGCTATTGAGATGACATGGCTGCTTGACTGTCGATATATATGGATTGATTCATTATGCATTATGCAATATTCTGAAATGGGCTGGTTAACGGAGTCTGCAGTAATGGGGGAGGTTTACGCACACTCACGCCTGAATATCGCAGCAACAGCCTCAGCAGATGGTGATGGCGGATTGTTTCACTACGACACATCGCCCTCACGACACCCGTGTATCATAAATATTCAACATGCGAGCGAGGAAGACTTCCGTTTTGTTTGCTACCCCAGAAACATCTGGAAAGAACAGGTGGAAGCTGCGCCGTTAAGCAAGCGTGGGTGGGTACTCCAAGAGCGACTTCTTTCTCCAAGAGTGGTGCATTTCACCTCTGATCAGCTATTCTGGGACTGTTGCCAGGAGAGAGAAGCTGAGTTTCTCCCTTCAGATGTCTTCGAGGGCGTTCACGATTTAAAACGGTTGGCACCTATTTCAGATGTTTCCGCAGATCCGACGATACAACTAGAAAATGCGCGCCTTCGCCGTTCCAAGATTTTGAATGTCGACTGGCCTTTAGTTGTCGCGAAATATTCGGCTTGCGATTTGTCATTCGGAAAAGATGAGCTGATTGCGATCACAGGCCTTGCCTCTCGAGTCTGTCGTCAGCTAGGCGGATTGAGCTTTGGCCAGGAATATTTGCGGGACTATGGAGGCTAAGTCTTCCAGCAGCGCTACTTTGGAAAACATATGGAGATGGGACTCGTATAACTGCCAGAGCACCGTCTTGGTCGTGGGCTTCATTAGATGGAAATATAGATGCGAGGCCGTGGATCACAACAGACACTGTTTGTCACGCGAGCCTTTGGAACGGCCAGGTTTGGTATCAAAGAGAATTCTCTGATGTACCAGGTCCCATCATATCCAGTGTCATGCACGTCCAGGGGCCTTTGTGTGTTCTGGATTTGGTAGTCAGCAACTCTGTGTCCGATAGTTATGGAACTTGCAAATTGAACGGGACATTGGTGCCGCCTGCCATCGTAAAAAGCGAGATATCCTGGGACACTGGTTCTGACTTTGATTCAGCAGTTAATGGTCAGACCTATTTTATGCCCATTCTAAGTTCAACAACCGAATGCCAGAGTCTCGTACTTCAGCCCACTGGACTAGCACTGGGTCAATTTCGACGGCTTGGGATGATACACTCGGAGTGCAATGCTCTTGGGCAACTGTTGAATTCGGCCATACAACCGCGGCTGGTGGCAGAAAACTCGTTCTTGAGGTTCGATTCGGAGAAGGGTTTCGTGATTGAAATCATCTAGTTTTTCCAAGTCTAAAGACCAGGCCACGGGTACAGACAGATGATAGATATGGTGGGAACATCTCAGGCAATTCAACCTAAAGACGAAAGACGCGAAGATAGTAGCAGATACGCGGTCCACTTAGACGAAATCGAGGATATTGCCCTAAAGCACTTTCCCAACCCACGGAACTTTCAACATGCCCCAGGCCACCGCCCAGCTTCCTGTGACCCCAAGAATGCCACAAAAAAAAGTCTTCACCAGGCCACCAGCCTTCCAGCCCTCAGCAGCAACCTGAAAACCAACACAAATGACCGGATGCACAAGAAACGCCCCATATGAATACCTGCCCACATTCCCCCAATGTCTCCTGCCCCACTCCCTCCTCCCAAACAAGTCAAGCAGACTAGTCCCAAGCAGAAACCCAGTTGTCTCATTCCAAATCACATACGAAAATGCAAGCAAATTAAAATTTCCATTCAGAGATGAAAGCGAGTACCGCTCGGGAGACGATCTCAGTAGCCCAAGTATGCAAGACCCAGAGAGAACGCTGGCAGCTAACAAAGCATTCCGCCTCTCCGGTGTGAGAAGAGAAGAACCATCGGCACCTGAGCGCGTGCCCAAGTTATAAGAGATAGCATATTGCGGAAAGTATCCAGGACGGACACTCAGCGGTTTGAAGACTTTAGTGATCGGATTTGGGACTTGAAGGAGGAAGCTAGAACCGGTATCTAGAGCTATTGTGGGCCAGAATCCGATGTTGGGTAGGGATAGCGAGGGAAGGAGCGAGTACGCGGTATCAAACAAGAGAAGGAGCGATGAATACCACACCGGTCCCCTTACGCTCCTAAGCCCCTTTACATGCACCACCATTGTCTTCAGGAAATCCAGGCCTTCGCCTCGGCAGAATCTTATCAAAGTAGCCTGCGTTGGTGGACCGAGCAAAGTGTATACCACCACGGGAACGCCTAATTTTAGCCACTTCTGCTTCAAAAATCCCCGGACCGACTCCTTCCGTTTCAAAGATTGAGCAGACATGATGCCAGAGAGGTAGAAGAAAGAGCCCATAAAGAAGGACTGATTCAGAGCGTTGAATGCTGTGAGCGTGAGAGAGGAGCCTTGGACGTGGTGGGGTGAAGTGTAAGCCCAGGAACCTAGACCACCGAAGGGAATTGCTGTGTGGTGGAAGATTACTAGGGCTGTAAGGAAGGTGCGGAGGTTGTCGAGGTGGTAGAGTCGTGCTGTTGGTGTGTGAGGGAGGGACGGTTTGGAGTTTGTTTGACCCATTTTGGGTAGTTAAGGAAATTAAAGATGATGACTCTTAATTATGAATACAATCCAGTGATTCACAGGGAAAGGAGGTAGATAAGTACTACTTTGCAAGCATTTAACAATTTATGGACGCGTATCTTGTTGTTGGCATTTGCGTAAGACGGTCAAATACTTGCCCGAGTATCCACATGCAACATCAGAATAACTGTAGCGTCAAACCACTTCTTGGGGAATTTGGAAAACCGGCTATATCGATCGATCGTCGATTCCCACTTATAAGTTCTGCTTACATGATAATCTGGCTGGAGCGGATGACATAAGCAGAGAACCCTTTTCCGGAAAGTCAAGCTACAAATTCAAATGGTCATCGGCCTAGGAAAGTGCAAGAAGGTACAAATTATGCATTGAGGTTAAAATAAAATAGCGGTCAGATCTCGCTCGAGATGGGAACCTGAGAAAGATATAGAGGGAGACCAGACGGAAATTTGACAGGTTAATCTAATTTTTTAAGATGTGGTATCTACATACTGTGCTAAGCAAAAGAAGACTTGGGCATTCTCTTACTTTGTTAAATCGTGGGCTCTGTGAGACGCTTTGACAACTGTGAACTTAACGCTCATAGATGGGGTTTCTGCAGCGCCTTCGACTATCAGTATTCAGACTACTAAGTAGGTGGAGTTTCGTAGAGTTTACCTCGGTCTTCGCATGCGCTTTCGTACCTATTCCTTCCGTGCTTCTCTTGTCGGTGGAGCTGAAGCCTCATGGTATCGTGTTTTATCAACCTGATAAGCACTCATGCCCGGCACCGGTATACTTTGCTCTTATTATTCGCGAGACGTATCGCTTTCAACAAAGTATTGTTTTTCTCACACAACAACATGCATACTCATATGCTCCACCGCGTCCTTAATACTCGTCATCCACCTCAGATTGATGCAGTATGGGCACTTCATTGGCTGTTCGCCAACCGCTCTCAGTGCAGCCGTACTTCTATCTGGTACAACAGGTGCAACCACTCCATTCGCAGCATGAAGCGTAAATGGATGCGGGCTTTGGTTTGGACCGTTCGGCGTTGTGACATTGTTTCTATTCCCGTTACCGTTCATATCACCAAACAGTTGGTTGGAAGCTTCATTTGTGCTTTCGCTGCCCATATCCAGACTCGCAGTTCGATGTGCAGAATCCGGTCCCGGGTTGTGATTATTATGAGGATTATTATGAGTGTTGTGATTGTTCTGTCCTTGCACCGGAGTTTGTGGCCCATCTGACCCCCTCTTCTTCAATATTTCCGTCTTCGCCCGCCGGCACTGCTGTAGATGCACTTCCGCACCGTATTCCCTCAGCAAGCATTCCCTAATCTCCATCGGCGTCGTTTCCTTTTGAATGTTCATCAATCTAGGCAGGATATCCATGAGAAATGGGAGCCTCGAAGCAGAATTCCTCTGCACCTTGGGTAGCACAGGAACCACAGCTCCTCCAACATCACCAGAACTCCCCGCACTACTAATCGGTCCCAAAACCCTCGCACCACCCACGATATTGCCCTCCTCATCCTGCCTAATCTCCACCTGCGGATTCATATTCATCCCATTCCCACTCATGCCCGGGAGCGGCGGCGGCGGGCCCCCCATCCCATTGCCCATGCCCGCAAGCTGGGAGGCATTCCACTCGATGCCATTCAAGCACGTATGCCTATCCCTCAGCACCGTCACTCGTGCCAGTGGCTCGCGGCCATTCTTGCGCTCCCAGTTGCAACGTATAACGAAGGGACAATTCGGATCGCGTTTACAGCCCACACGCACACGGCCCGTGTCTGACTTGAGGATCCTAGGCTCGAAATGGGCTTCGATGGCCCAGGCGTGCAGCGCCTCTTTGAAGGCTTTGAGCGTTGGGAATTCCTCGCGGAGGGAAAGCGGTGGCATCGTGAGCCGAGGGGGCCGATGGAGGGGTTAGGGTTGATCGATCGTTGTGGAGTGGAGACAGTGCGGCGGACGGGGTGTCGTTTGGGTTGAGGTATTTGACGATGAGGGAGGGCAGTGAGGAGAGCGAGGTTGGGTATGCGGGAATGTGGCGTGTTGGTAAGTCCGGGCGACGAGTGGCTATTTTTGGGTCATCGTGAATGCGGGATCCTGCTCCAAGCCCCCTGCAGTGTTACATTGCTGGTTCAATGCTATGCACTACTTACCCAGGTAATTCATTGGAGGTGAAAATGAAGATGATACATTCGGAATAGTGCAGTATGGCATTCACGAAGCTTGATTCGACCTCTCATTTCTCAAAGAGAGCGAAAGTTGGAAGGGCATTTTCTACTATTGCGAGGTCATCAATAAAAGTATCACAACCCATCAGATAATATCACAGTCATATAGAGAACATGTGTCTCGATCATTGCTTTTCAATTGCCATGCGCCATATCCCATAGCTAATAAATACTTCCTCAGTCATTCATCAGCACGCAAATGATAGCTATCCGATTCATCCTCTCGTCCTCTCATCCTCCCATTTAACATATGGAAACCGTGGTATGTCCAGTTCGTCCAAAAATATGCAGCCCATCATTCAAATGATCTTGCAGAGAAAAAGTGAAGCAAGTGATGAAGGCTCAAAAACACCTGCCAATGGTACGCCGATCCCCTATGTTCTCTTCCGCATCGTCCCCGTGAAAATGTTTTGCAGTGAAAAGTGAAAAGGTTCTGCCTCAAATGAGACTCAAGTGAGTGTGGATCCGCTGACAGCTTTCATCAACGAGTGAAGTCAGCTATTAACGCTCGAAAGGTCTGTACATCTGAAGCAGATTAAGAAGTTATAAGTGGCGAAGATGAATATGTCGTTCCAAAACTTCGAGCAAGTAGGTGTCCAGCCATTGTATCCAGCGCATCTCGAAAGGACATCGCCCGGCGAGGTAGCTGCCAGCAGTCGGGTCGAGCTCTTGGCTCCTGCTGACTTCCAGGTCAGTTGTATTCGACGTAGACGACGAGTTTGTCGTTCCGCCTTAGAGCAAAATCTAGATCATTGTTACTCAGGAGTCCAGGTCGCTCTCCACTGGCATCATCTTTGTAGAACAAGGCTATTTCCTCTCCTGCGGGTATCTTTAGGCGTTCTCGGATCTTCTCGTATAGTTGTTGGTATTGGATGTCCGTCGGTACCCGAATGGCAATCAAGTCTTCTCCGAAGTAAATTTTGACCTTCATTGCCGATGGTTGCTGACCCCCATTCAGCCCAGGGGAGAGTGAGGTATTAGATGGCTGAGAGAGAGAAGATGTCTGGCGTGTTGGGCCTAGATTTCCATTTCCATTGGCAGATAAGGAGGCTTGATTTCGCTGATGTGGCGAGTTTCTTGCAGGTGCTGCTGTGAGCCCTCCATAACCTCCACCATTCAGGTTGCCACGAGAAGATTGTCTTGATGCTCCATTGGTTGGAGAGTCGGTCGACGATTGTTGTGACCCTTCAGATAATCGATATTCCTCGTTTGCGGCATTTGGATCCATTTCGTAATCTCCTTCCCTAGGTGCAAAGAATTGCTTGACCAAGGTACATCTCGAGATATAAGGTGGTTGTGTGAGGAGGTTCTTGACATATGCATCCAGATTGTGCTGTCTCCCTTCTGTAATCGCATCTGTCACATAGTTCACAGGTCCTGGCATATATGGTAGAGTCCGCTTCTGTGCTCCAGTGTTTCCAGCTTCGGCAGGGAATTCGGTCAAAAGGGCAATTTGGAAATCATAGAAATCTTCATAGTATCTCGAAAGCTCCCAGTGCCGTCCGTCTTCCAATGCTGCCTCAATAACGAACCAATATTTATCTTCCGCGAAGCAATACCGAGGTATACGCGCAGATATAGGAGCATAAAGTTGTGACGTTGATTTGGATGCGTAAGGGTTCTGTTGCGGTTGTCCAGGTTGCATAGGTCTAGATTGCTGTGATTGTCTCTGTTCCCGTAATACATTAGTCTCTTGTTGCTCACTTTGAATATTGGAAGACTTACAAAGCCATTTTGCTGACTCTGCCGACCGCCTTGAAGACTCATCCGATCCATGCCTTGTTCCAGCGCTTGTTGTCCAGAATTCGGTACCTCGAACTTCCCAAGTGTAATGCTACTATTTTTATAGTCCGCGGCCATTTTCTTCCATTCCTCAACCTTGGGCACGCCCGCCCTCTGAACCGCATCTTGTGCATCTGGAACAGCCTGCCCAGAAGTCATGTCTCTGATTTCGATGAAAGATACCGGAATTAACCCAGGCCCCCCAAGTCTTCCAATCGGTTTCGCAACGAACCATTCCGGGTTCGATTGGGCAATAACTATAATGGCCTCTCCAGCCTTCGCATCTAGCTCGTCTGGCCGCTCGGCGGCGAAATCGTACATGACAATCCCATAAACCATCGCGCCCGTTCCTTTTGTCGTGGATTTGGATGATCGCTGAGTTTCTGTCCCGACCAGCGTGCCTGAACCTGATGTATCGGAGTATCCTGAATCGTGGTCGGGTAATCTCACGGCTTGTGGCGACTTTTGGGATTGCCCACTGTCCCTTTCCGTCTTCCCCAGCGCCTGAAAGAAGGCTACAGGCACCAGTCCTAGGGCGTCAGGCACCGCTGGATTGCACGCCTCATACCAATCTGTGTCATTCTCTCGCCCAATTACATGAAAAAAGTCGCCCTTCGAAAATCCCAGCTCCTGGCTCGATTGCGCCTCATAATCGTATAATGCGCGAATTACCTACTTCAGGGTTAGCATTGAGCCGAGATGGGGGCGCTGACAACTAACCTTCTTCGGAGGGTTTATAGATATCGCTGATTTTGGAGCTATCGATATATGTTGGGCCTTGGAGTCCTTATCTCCCTTTATACTGCGTCTGAGTGCCTAGAATTGGATCGCAATGAGTAACTAGCCTTGCCATGACCCCTCACTCGGCGACGGAACAGCCACCTACCTTCATATTCAATATACTCCCTCTGCTTTACGGCGCAGCGCTCCAAGCAAGGCGAGGGGAAGATGTGTCACGCTCCGAGGTCCTCCTGAGTCGAGCAGCGTCGAGGGTGGTCGTCGAGGGGCGGCGGGTAGTGTTTGCTCGTGCTAGCAGCTCTAAGATGGCGACGGCGACGGCGACGGCAGGATCGAGGATGGGAGGAATGCGGATGAGGTGGAGGGAGGCCAGCAGATGAAGCAAACACAAAAAGATTCAGTTCAGTGCAGTGCCGTTCCGTCGATTTGGGAAATTCCATGCACGTCGCGCTGTGGGAACGGCTTAAGGTGGAGAAAGAGAAGGGAGAGGATTGTCTTCCTTGGGCCCAAGATTGGCGCTAACGGGGGTTAGAGCGGCGGCAGTCTTTGTGCTGGGTTGGGGCTTGGGCTTTGCAGCGGATACCGAATGAGGGGCGCCGTAGTGCAGTCCTTTGTTCTTCGAGGATGATAAGTCGTAGAAAGGCGATTGTCCAATTACCTATGCGGATCAAGAAGAAGAAGAAGAAGAAGAATAATAATAATAATAATGGCTTCCAAAGGATCAATGGACAGCGAGAACAATTACCAGGGAGAGAGAGAGAGAGAGAGAGAGAGAGAGAGGCGCAATTTACGTGGTTAGGTAACCTTAGGTGTATCTTAGGTACAGGAGGTACGTACATGCAGCCGTTCGCAGCTGCAACTCGCATGTACCTCACTCAATCCTTCTTGTACCTGTAGCCCTGGTGGCCCTGTACCGTACCGCTCTCAGCATGCCTTCCCGACCCTTATCGATAAACCACGTTTTTTTCATGTCGCAGATTTACAATAGCTCGCATGCGCCTGTCGACGGCTGCTTAATACAAGTAATATACCGTGGCAAGTGGCAAGTCCGGTAGAGCATATCAGTCGGGATAGAGAAGGAGAACTATCGCGAGACAAGACATGCGACCCGCCGCGAAATCAGGTACAGTAGGTACCGCACTTCATACACGAAATGACATTGCCTTGAAGTCCCTCCGTCTCGTCCCTCCGTCTCACGAAAATCCTCGTTCATCAGCTGGTACTACCACGCACTCCTACTCGATAACCTGAGTCTGTGCTCGCGCATCGTCTACAATATCTCAATGGAGCAGGAGATGGAGATCCAATGCAGCACCAATATCAATATCAACTCAAGCTGCTTCACTCAGACACTCCAAAATCCAGTCAACGGCTGCCCCCAGCTCGACTACTGCACCAAGTCTGCACTCTGCAGGTCCCATTCGAGTCTAAATGGCCTCTTTTCGTCCAATACATGGCATCTGCCCGCGCTCCACTGACTTCACTAAATGCCACACCCAATACTTACCGCCGTGCTGACTGCGAACCGCCACACAGCGGCTGTCACTTGGCCACCGCAGACGTTATTCGTCTATAGCGGCCGAGTCGTCCCAGGGCTGAATTCTGAAATGCCCAATATATTATACGATGCTGCCTTTATCACTTTTTCGCCACCTGCCAAAGTGCGCCCAACCTTCCTAAAACTGAAAGGTTAGTTACGTGTGTTAGTCTTCGTGACCATCGCCCTTCTAAGCAGTTAAATTGTGAAGAGCAACAGATAGATGAACTCAGGATTCGAGACCGACTGAAAATCCCAAGCTGCGGATCACCTCGTGTACCGTGCATACAGTTTGTTGCATGCTTAGCTTACTTGCTGACCACAACCGTCCAGGTCCTCGTGGATTCGGCGTGGAAAGGTGTCGCCGCATTACAGCATCGCGGAAGAGGGCGGAGAGTCTACTAGGATTCGCTCTCCGAGGAGGAGGCCCTGGTTTCCATCTCATGCTCCCCCTCCCTTATCGATTTCGGCCCCTCGAAGTGTCTTCCGCGTGAAACAGCAAACGGGCATCTTGTATGATTGTACCCCTCTACCACCATGCGCGCAAGACTTATTCAAGGGGCTCAACTCGAGTCCCAGACTCGCAACTCGCAAGAGTCACTCGATACTCGCAAGCACTTTCTCGATCCACCATCCAGCAAGTCTAGACCACCAAACAAAGAAAAGGTGTCAAATTACTTACCCCTTTATCCACAAAAGAATTTCCCTTAAAGAAAATAATAACCACTCTGACGGGACGCCCAGCATCCGCACAGCGCGACAAAGATCCCTCATGCGTATTTCAATCCTCCCACCCAGAGATTTCTTCCAGAAGCTTTCCCTTCTTTCTCTTTCACCCCGCCCTCACAGACCTTCCAAGCACTCATCTGTAACAGTCATGCAGCTGCGGATCGTCTCCTTCCCGATCATCATGCGCTGGTCTCCGGAAATTATAATTGTACAGTAGTAGTTCTAAGCATCCCTGCCATGCAAGATTTGGAGGCGGCGTGCAAAGCATAAGGTGGGGAGAAGGCTGAAACGCGGGTGCGGGTCCCCTCGGAAATTTTTCGTGGATGGGGATTAAGGTTTACTTGCTTTTTCTGCACGACTTGAAAGACAGAGGTGGGATTTTGGAGGGGGTTTTGAGGGTGAGCATTGAGAAGGGAAGTGATGTACAATGAGAAGAGCGAAGGATGGTATTGGTGTGAGAGAGTCGAGACTCTTTCTTTTGGTGGTTGTTTCAGGGGCTCGCTTAAAAAAGGGGTGGTTGGCGGGGCGCACGAGGGTGCCAATCATTTCCCCACGTTGGCATATGCTTTTTGTTTACTTAATGAGAGCTCAGAAAACTCGAAATGGACGAAAGTAGTGGAGTTCTGTATCTTCAGTGAGATATAGAGCTACTTTTCGGAAACTTAATGTGCTTCTCTTGTTTTGCTTCTGCAGCTGAAAATTGCAATACAGCATGAGGTGCTACTGAATGTCTGCTTTTCTTCTTTTGGCTGTTTTTGTTTTTGGAATTAACATATTGGAAGGAATATGATGGATTACTGAGGCGGCTGTCTGCTTTTAGAGAGATGTGATCTGTATCGATCGATCTATCCAGCACGCCTTCCAAAGTAAAGGGCTGGATGGTACCTGTGAACGGCTATCACATTCTTCTCCCGCCATTAGTTTCTAAATCGATATTTCAAGTTTTGTTGCAAGTCGTAATCCCTATTAACAAATGAATCGTGCTGTCTGGTCTTACGAGCTTTGAAGAGCAATGTGCCTCCGAGCACAATGAGGGCCTGGCGATTACACGAAAGTTATCAAGCTCAAGATCTTCACGAATGTTCATGGAGGATTTCCTTCATTCTTATACAACGACTCATCGTATGTTCGTCGCTATTTCTTCCCTATTATTTAACAATTTAAGTCCGAAGTCGGATTCTGAGACACCTCTTCCCACTTCGCTCTTTCCGTGTCTCTGTTAACTTCAATAAACCCAAAGATAGCTTCTCTTCCTCTTTCCACTTTCTGACTTAACAAAATTGCGCTCTCCGTTTCGCTCAAAAGTCCTCACTTCTCAATCTAGTTGCGACTTCTGAAACTTTTCTCATGAGTCCGAGCTTCTATTTTCTTCAAATCATAGTCGCGTATACTCTTGGAAGTGAAGTCTCATACTAGCGTTTCTTTGATCCTTTACTTAAGGGTTTACTTGCAACGCTGTGCCGCTCATAAGCTTCCATATCGCGAGTGTAAAGGCTGTCGTGCCATCAGTTGGGTTTTGCATGGCAAGACATTAGAGAATGCCATAAAAGGTACAGTAAATACCAATGAGCTCGCGATACTGTGCAAACCGCGGGGGTGACCTTTCTCCAGGGCATTGATTTAGAAGGAATACTTGACAAATTCTTGGGCTAAATATGATTATCATACAGTCAGGCTTCAAATTGCAGCAGATGAATGCGAAGTATGTGTAATTGATTTTTGGAATTAGGTCTCTATAGGTGACACATCACCAGGAGACTTTTTCGAGTAGCCCACCTCAAGAGGGCTCCATATACATAAATGACGAGACACAAACGAGGCTCCAAATGCAGAATCACCCCATGCTAATATGCTTCGCGCAACGATACAATTTCTAGAGAAGACCACCAACGCCCTCATTGATACGTCGCCGAAAATAGAACGCAGGGAAATGGGTATAGGCAAGAAGTCGAGTCGTGATCGTCAAATGAAAAACGGTAAGAAGCCACAATATTGTACTTGTGCATCGGAGTAGCCTCGATGCCCGGACAATAACATCTAGATCGTTCCAGAATCCAACCGTTAACTTCGTCACCAACGATCAATGGGACAACCAGTGATTCGTAGGTACCAAGTGTAATGCCAACGTAGTGTGAGTGGAAGGTGAGACGAAATGGGATGAAAGAGATCCGACAACACGCCTATTCATAGATAGCATGCTGGAGTAAAGACCACGTGCAACAAAATTGGTTAGATCTGGCCCTTAATATCGACTTTCCTGAAGGCTTGGCTCTTTGCGACTTCGAAGATTTGGGCTGCCTTGCCGGTGAGGAATCTGAGGTTTCCTTCCTTCTCTTCGAGAAGAGCTTGGCCGTTGTAGTCGTAGATGAACTGGGCGGCATCGCCATCAGATTCGAATCCGAGTTCTTCGGTGACAAATCTTAATGAAACATCTGGTTTGAATCTGTTTATCGTGTGAGCAATATCCTCGGAAGGGGGTGGGATAGAAACGTACGCTTTGCAAAGATTTGACATGGCAGCCAGACGTTCGCGGACGACAAACATATCCATCAGATAGGCACCCATGTTGGGCGTGTCGAGGTAGAGTCGGAAGAATCTGTGGTAGTTGCCCAAAGCTAGCGCTGAACGAACATCCAGTGCATGCTTAATGGCCCTCTCCTGCTTTTCTGCTGTAGTTAGATCCGCCAAAACGTCGTTCAACGCGGTGCGGTTAGATGTGTGAATGAAATATAAAATACGATACGCCTTGAATTCCACTGGATTTCCTCCCAGGTTCTGTGCGTAGAGCGCACGGAGCTGGGTCTGGCATTGATTATACTCACCAAGATCGCCTTTTTCTAAAGCGATCCGGGCATGGATCTCGTAAACAGTGACAGTGAAAGCGTTCTTTATACGTTGGACGGTGAGATCCTGGCGCATGGATTTGAACTGATCGCAGATATAAGAGTAGTTGCCCTCCTTCTTCCACTTCTTTTTCAACAGGTCAAGTGTTTGTCTCAGGATGCTTTCGGGGCGGACTTGGGATGGGATGGGGGCGGATGTGAGGCGGAAATACTGCTTCTCGAGTGTTTGGCACGTTCCAACGACAGGACCGGATATAGGTTCCGGTGATGGGGATTTATATGAAGATTTGTACCCGCCGTCAAATCGGCGTTGTCGCTTCTCAAGGCTTTTCTGGAACTTACTTGCACCTTTGAGATTGTCTTGAAATGGTTGTTGGCGCTTATCGAATCGCTCTGCGGGATATGTGACACGATCCTCGAATCCATTGCGAGTGTTAGTTGTACGCCAAGGTGGAAGTGAGTCCTCATCATCTCCGCCAATCTCTTGCGACTTCCGCTTTTTTGAGCTCGAAATATCGACAAAACCATTATTGGCCATCTGTAATTCTACAGGTTGTTGTCGCCATGCTTCTTGTGCGTCTCGAGCGGCCTGTGCCCGCTCCTGGCGAATCATATCTTGAGGAAGCGGTAAATTATCCCAGTCAAGTGTGTAAAGGGTATTGCCTTCTGTAGCACCAGATATAGTTTCCTTTAGCTTGGCCTCCATCTCGGCTCTTGGCACATCTGGAAGCATACGAGCGGGCTCGAAAGACCTCGCAACATAGTTGCGAACAGCTGGTGGCCAGTCTATTTTCTTCTTTTCGGCTCCTTCGACAGGCTGCGCAGGCGGAGGCGGAGGTAGAGGGGGTTGGTGTACTATGGGGTAGTGAGTGGCAGGGTGCTGGCCAAAAGATTGTCGGACTTGGACAGGGTGGAACGCTGGCTGAACTGTAGGACGTTTAGGAGCCATTTCAAAGGTGATGAAAGGTTTGAGGGCGGTATGGCTCCGCAACTCACCTTGATACCCATACGGCTGCCCTTGCGTGCCAGGCGGTGGCGGGACGGCCCAGGAAGTGTTCATCGCGGTGAACATCCGGGGAGCTCGTTTGTTTTATGCTTTAAAATCCGGAGAATGTTAGTGAGGCGATAATACGATCGCGAGAGAGTAGGAAGAGGTTGTGAAGCTTGCAGTCTATGACTATGATGGGCGGTTGGGGGAAGTTGATGATGATGACCTGGAAGGGAAGGGATTTATTGTTGCGGTGCTCGGCTAATATGGGCTAGCGGTCTGGAATATACCATGCTGTCAGCAAGTGCTACGTAGTTGTGGTCACCAGTGAATCTACGATAAGCAATTGCGCATGTGCATGTGTATGTGCTGCAAGACGATAGCAATCAACCATGAAGCTAAGGAAACCTGTTCCTGTTCCACCCCTCTTTGCACTTTGCACTTGCACTTTATCTTTTCCTTTCCTTTGTAGACGTGGACTCTTTTGACGGCTTTCTTCTTCCTACGATAATCCAGTACTTCACGGCACATGGCTGGACCGAATGTTTCTAAAACAGGTCGACCTCACTACTGCGTTGAGGCCGTCCTACTTGTCAGATGAGGTCCTCCTGTTTGTCCAGGACAATGTTGGCCTATACGAGGGGTGGGTCCAAACCGCTCGAGATACACCGGACAAATAGACACAGAAATGCTGACGAGGCTATTTTCAGGAAGTTCAAGATTCCAAACTATCAAAACGGCCAGGTCTACCTGACATCCCACCGAATTTGCTATGTCGACAACGCAGATCCCAGAAAGAATTCGACGGCCATAGATTTAAAGGATGTGGACCATTATGAGTTTTACGTATGTTCAGCAAAGGCCCTTGCAACTGGTGGAGGTTTAAATTCTAATTGCAATTAGGGTGGCTTCATGAAGTCTTCCGCGAAGATTACCCTCGTCCCGAACCCCCCGAAACGATCTTCCGTTCAAAACCGAGCAATATCGAGTCTGTACCCTCCATCGAGAAGTGCTACGGCATCTCCATCTTCAAGAGTGGATAGCCCGTTTCACCTGCCTACGACACAGCCAACACCGGCAAGTACTGCTACTTGGATCTGTACAATATGCTCCTTTTCGAATCCAGTCCCTTCCAACTTCGACCCGGTAACAGCCAGTGAGCTTATCACTCCGTTAGCTCCTTGCTTGAGTTGCGGAATCAAGCCCCAGTTCAACCATGTCTTGAAAGCAGTAATAGCAAATGCAGCCAACCGACCTGTCCAACCCTCTTCGGAGCTCATAAGAACGCCTGTTCCCATTCGCGGGCGTACAGATCTTCCTCGCCCGCAATCCGAAACTTGGAGCGATTCTTCATCCAGTCAGAGACGAAATACGGGCCAACCAGGCCAAGACGCAAGTGGAAGAGCTTCGATCCAATGTCCTAGATGCACTTTCCTAAATCATCATGAACTTCGAGAATGCGAGATTTGTGGAGCCCGGTTACTTTCTGAGGACCCAATGACAGGTCCGGAGCAGCCCACGGTTAGGCCAGAGTCTCCCGGTCCTATGTTAAATCACTTACCTCCACCGGGTATGGAAAATAATGAGAGCATCAAGTTATCATTTCGGGGCGGCGGTGAAAAGATCTTCAGGGAGCGTTTAGAAGGCTGCCTTACACAGAAAAAGTGGAAGCTTCAAGGAGCTCCTCCAGTCCCGGTTTCGAAATCGAAAGCATTAGTTGTTGGAGGCGTAGAGTCCTCTGGGGAATCAAATCCTCCGACGGACAAGCCGAAGACAGCGGGTATTGCAGGTCTTGAGCAAAGACGTCTCGAACTACGGAAAAACAATGAGCTAGTCATAGGAAATGCATTTGAAGACCTAGAAGCGTTGATGGCCTCGGCAAAGGACATTGTAGCTCTCGCCGAATCATTTGCCAGCTCTAATGGGACTGGGACGTCAGAAACGAGTGCGGTAGCAAACGCACTAGGGCTCGTTACTACAAAAGATATGCTAGGCGGAGGCAGCAATTCCGAATCTTTGTACATCTCTGAGCTCTCAAGGAACTTGGCTGAGTTCTTGACGGATGATGCTAGGGGTGTCTTACGAAAGGCAGGGGGTATCATCAGCCTGGTCGATCTCTGGGCTATCTTCAATCGTGCTCGCGGCGGTGTGGAACTTGTCAGTCCTCTGGATTTCGAGAAAGCGGCGAGATTGTGGGAGAAATTAAAGCTTCCCGTGCGTCTGCGTCAATTTAAAAGTGGCGTTCTAGTAGTTCAAGCCAGAGATCGTACTGACGAGAAGACCATCAAGGCTTTGCTTGTCTGGCTCAGCGATCTGCACTCTTTTCCCCCAGAAAAAGAGCTTGCATGGGACTGGCAGCTCTTTGGTCGAGGCGTCACTGCCCAGGATGCAGCTGAGCGCTTTGGGTGGAGCATCGGGGTCGCAGAAGAAGAACTGGAAATGGCAGAGGAGAGAGGCGCACTCTGCAGAGAGGAAAGCATCGAAGGCTTGAAGTATTGGGAGAACTGGATTGATGACCGTCAGTCTCCCTCGGAACGTCGCCCATACAATGTAATATGATTAAATGGATCGGAATAAACAGGATTTCCAAGAATAGGTCACAAGGGACTTGATCGTTACCCTACTATTGCTTTTTAGTCTTGATCGTTGACCCCGCGATGAGTGATGTGCCAATCACATTTTCGAACGTGTTCCATTCAATGTACTGTACATTCGAACTAACGATTCATGAATCGTTCCATATTGGATATTATAATGTTTCCTATGCTCCAGTTCCATTTATTAAATTCGACCAGCAAGAGCAAAGAATGAAGTCCAAATCAAATCAATTGTTTCCAAGGTCGCCACGTCCGGATCAAGTGTCACCTTACGCCAGTACAACCCAACAGTCAGAAATGTCCATCCCCGATGAATTTTGGGTGTGCTGCTACATCATCACTCAGGAGCCTGGTACTCGGGCTCGCAGAGGTTCAGTAAGTCGCTCACTTTGTCTCCCTTGGCATAACAGGATGCATAAGTGACGACTGACATTCCCAGTGCGGTGGAAAGAATAACAGCCCAAGTACCACGTGCGCCGCATGTAAACACGCCAAATGTGAACGCTGCCAGGTTTGGAGTCGCCAGGTTGAGGAGCCAAAGTCAAGAACTAGTCGTTAGACTTAGGAAAGAAGGACTAGATTTGTTGTACGATCTCGTGGGGAAGGTCTGACGGAAACAGATTGTATTATTCTCGGGATGGCTGGACCTTCTGGATTTGGGGATGTACTGCTGGAATAGGCCAATCCAAATCACATACGTTGTTCTTCTAGACTATTCATGCTTTCTTTCGTAATTCTTCTCAGTTCACCTTGCAGCCCTTTTCCAGAGTTACTCACGATGTTAGTCGTAACTTAAGATATATCAAAGTCTTTCCGTAATAGCTTGTTCTTGAGAGGAACATGCCTCGAAGACAGTGGATGTCGGTAGAATCTGTTTGGTCAGATTCTGCGTGGTCTCGAAATCAGGGACACTCACAATCAACCAGATCATTTCGCGTAACAATGCAAACCCCTCGACGTCTTATTACATTTGCCTTCTTATTCACAAGTGCCCATGAGCCGCAATTCTATCTCCGTTGTAAGGATCGTTCGATTCGAGGAATTAGCGGATCACATGAATCAATCACAGAGCGAGAATGATCGGGCCAGAGGGATGACCATCATCAGTTAATCTTTCGTATGCTATATAATAGCCCTTCAGTTTCTGTTCTGCTTCGCTGTTCATAAGCTTTGATCAAATCCACCAAACACCGAGAAGAACTCCACACAGTTAAGGCATCACCGTCATGGTCTATTGGGCGATGAAGAAGTCTGAGGCTCAGTCAAGGCAAACCTGCCTCAAATGCAATAGCTCCGAACCAGATGGCAATTTCGATGATACCGAGAAACAAGAGGCCGCCTATTGGCTATGCTGCAAGACGCCTCCCAATGCAGTCTGCGAGTCACCTGTTAGTATAGTCTCCCTTTCATGAATATCTGCTTACGGGACATTGCCTAATGTCTGAAGAAGAACTACTTCCCGGTGTCCGTGTGCGCGAGATGTAAACATGAGAGGTGTGAGAGGTGTCGGGGTTCGAGAAAAGAATGAGCAGAGGATTTAGGCCAGAGCTGCGAGGAGGTAAAGGTGTATTGCTACTATTCAATGAAGGACAGGACGCGGCTGCTAGGGGGAGGATTTTTTGAACTCGTTGACATTCACTCGAGAGACGTCGAGATCAATTCAATGCCCTTTCCGAGACCATATAAGAAGAGCTTCTACCCTGGTGCTTGAGCCTTTCCTCATCGACAAAAGCATTCCGAAATTTTGCAATCTATCGAACTTGAGCAATTTAGAACAGCCACTTATCACCAAATACCTAACCACATACGCAAGCCGCCCTCTACATGCCTCCAACCAAGAACACTGGTGCCAGCTGGGCAGCTACCGGCTTTCACCCCATTGCCCACGCGGGTGCGCAATGGCAATGCACCGCAACCAACGCCAACGACCCCAAGAAGCAGGCTGTTCGTCCCCTTCCCCTTCCCTCTCAACTTCTCCCCTAACAGCCAAATAGTGCGGTGCCAAGAGCCCCCTCACCGAGTCCGCTTGCACCAAGTGTGCCCACACCCGTTGCGAGAAGTGCGTTATTATCCGTTAAGAGACGTGGATGAGAACTGTGATTTCGAGATCATCCTGGTCATTCACTGGATTTTTGGATCATTTGTGAATACCTTGGGTGGAAGTGGAGAGTTTTGGAGAATGATTCGTTTGAGGGGGTCTGGCGTTTATTTTGGGCGTTGATTTCGGCCTTGACAACACTTTCGCTTCTTGAATACAAGCCTTATTAAACCAGCCCCATTTTTTTGACGAAATCTGATCCATCTCTTGGAATGTTTAGTGGAAATAAATTGAGAAACAAAACAATGACTGAATGGCACAGACACGGAGCTCGACTAGATCTGCTTTGTAAAAGGGTCGAGGAAGTAGTAGAGCAAAATGTTTTGAGGACAAATACATCTATCAGAAGGGGGAACTTGGCCGCCACGAGCAGCGAAGTTTCGGGCGATGGGTAGGTATCTAACTCCTCGTAAGAAGGATTCAATTCGTAGTGGTATGATCTAGCAAACAGATCTGCTGATGTGAGACACTAGCTCGTCGTGAACAAGGCGAACGAGTACCACTTTGAAATGAATGCCTAATCTATAGGCAAATCAAGAAACGGATCCCGAACTTGGCCCACACTTCAAGGTATGACTTATCGTAACGAATCATAGCAAGTGTACGCCATGCAGACTCCGCATCGGCATTTCAATGCCTCGCAGAAACTTTGGAATTTGATTACATTCATACTATTGCCCTTCCTAACCGTCACTATTATTCCATTATGTGTCGCACTTGACTGCTTTTTGTAAAGATGCCTGTTAAGATATTTATTAACTACGCAGACTCGAAGCTTTTAACAAAGGACCGCAGTTCCAAGACAAAATAGAGAGTTTTTGAAACTCGACAATTTGAGTCGATAGGCAATCGTGATTCATTCTGGTGAATGCCATTCAAGTCAATATACACAACGTCGAATGATTCAGAAGATATCAGGTTATTCTGACTCTTCCTTTGACTTACATAAGATTTTCAAAATAATTTTAGGTAGAACTCAAACGCACCAGAACACAAAGATCCACAAACCTTACCTCAGGTCAATGCTCCAAGACTTCTTGATAAGCTCAAGTCAAACAACAACAGCCCACTTGGTTACTATAGTACAAGCCATGTCAGCCGAACTCAAGGAGTACTGGTTCTGCTGTCAAGAGTCTACTTTATTTTCGCCGTATTCAGTAAGTTGGCCAGAGACGGGTTATTGTACAAAAGGAGAGACTAACATTATCACTCAAGTGCAAGAAGAAAAATCCTCTACCGGTGTCAACATGCGAGCGCTGCGGCCACTGGGCCTGTGACAGCTGCAAGGTTGTTAAGAGGCCAAAGCATAAGGCGGCGAGTGGGAAATGCCCGACATGTGCCCACTGTGGTGGAAAGCTTTGCGATGGCTGTAAGAATAAGCAAAGCAAAGAGGAGCAACAGAAGTCAAACGCGCGACGAGGAACCATGTGACAAATTTAGAGTGAGGAAACAGAAAGACTACGCTTGCAGCAGGAAGGAACGGTTGGATTTTCGCGGAAGGCCATCTTGAGGAGAGGAGTACCAAGGAAAGGAGGCGCGGAATGGAGATTTTTACTATTCGAGGAGGAACTCCTTTCTAGCGCTGGTATCAACATCTATTAAAATTACACATCCGTACGCCTCATCCGAATTACATCATGAGCACAAACGCCATTAGATGCCCCCCCTCTAATGCTGGACGCCGATTTATAGATCTCCTTGCAAGAGATCCGTCTTCAAACATTCTCACATGTATCCAAGAGTTTCTCACTCCAGCCTAGAAATTAAGCCTTTCCTGACTTTGGCATTGACCACTCCTCCGACTCCGAATGCTGGTACAATCCGGCACATCCGTGCCACAGCACTTACAGACCAGTTTTTTTTTATGATGCTCCACCTATCTGCCCATGTGATTCCTTTCTGACCTCTATTATATAGATCCAGCCCTAATAGATGCATCGGGGTGCTGATAATTTGCACCGAAGCCGGTGCTAGGAATTGCGCTATCGTTTGGCCACTCAGGCTCTTTTGTATTTCCTGGCTCATGTTCCTACTGATGACTGGTCCGAGCAGTGGAGGGACATTGAAAGATGCGAATATGGTGAGACAATCGCGTAGGGTGAAGAGAGCGTAGGAAGGGAGAGGTACCGGCCGAGGTGGGCCCCCAGTGCCGAACAATCGGGCAAAGGTCTGGTCCTTGAAGAGACAGAGGCCAATGTTGGCGGTGGACGAAGCTGCAAACTTGAGGGTGTCGGAGGTCACGTATGTAGCCGGTCTGTTTTGCACAGTGGAGGTTATGGTATCGAGGGAATTGGCAGTGAGGTATGTGCCTCCGTACAGCATGCAGATGAGCGCGAAGGGTTTCGAGAAGACGAGGTTGTGGGGGCGGAGGACGAAGGATGTGAGGGACTCTTTAAGAGAGTCTTTCAGTGTTGCTTGCCCAGAGGCATTCTGCATTATTCCTCTATATACGGAGTTAGCGGAAATCTTCGAATAAATATCGCAAGGGAGGAGACGGACTTGTCAATCACAGTGATCAGAGGAGCAACCAGAGTCGCAGCTGAAGCTCCGGCAATGAAGTCCGAAGCTAAACGCAAGCCCAGATTCTTTGTATTCCATGTCTTCTTCGCGTCCTGCAGCGGCTCTGAAGCCTTGTGAGGGCGAGTCACTGTCACCATCTTCGAATTCGAATTAGGGCGCGCGTCCATTTTTGGTGCTGGCGGTTCCAGCCCAGAAGTTTGCGATGTCATCGCGAGAGCATTGACTTTATGACTTTTTAACCCCCTCCAATTCAAACCCTTGAAGCGTGAATGCAAGAAAAAGAGAAAATGCAAGGCGTCTTGAAGGTTTTGCGGGTCACATCAATTGCTGCATAAGCCAGAGGATTCATTAGCCCCGATGTCGCTCACAGCTGGTGCACCGTGGAAAAATTTCCGTTATCTGCGAGATAAGGTCATATTCACGTGACTTTTTTTTTGGTCGATATATAAATGCTTGAGGGTGAAGGAGGAAACCCAGAATGCGGCTGATGCTCTTTGGAGACGGTTCTTAAAAACTTTGTGTGCATTAAACATGTTGGGGGTCATTGAGAGGTCCATGAGCTAGCTTGGTTCGCTTTAGCGAGCAGCCCCTTATATTGAAATAGGGGAACCACCAGGACCCAAAATCTACACGAGATTCTCCAAGCTGATCCGGAATGGTGTAAATATGTGACATAGCACTCTTAGAGATGAAGTTTCATAGCTGCTGCTGCCTCACTTGAAATGGCACATCTTAGATCGGCTAATTATTCAGCCCCAACTTTTGTCCGAAGCTGAAGGTCTCCCCTGAAACTCGCTTCGGTGCAATTGGATCCGGCCCGACGACGACGACGACATCGACGTTTTATTTGCCCCACCCTAGATTATATAGTACCCCTCTTCGTCACTATCCCACCTCCAAAATGACTTCACCAATTCCGAATGTCTGCTACAAAGATCACAGATAGCAATGGCACAACGGGCATTGCGCCCAGTGGCCGCCAATCATACAAAATTGCCTTGATTCCCGGCGACGGAATTGGCATTGAAGTGATTCACGAGGGCAAGGTAGTTCTACAGAAGCTCGCAGAGGAACTCAATACGTTCGATTTACAGTTCGAAGATTTCGAATGGAGCAGTGCTTATTACAAGAAGCATGGGAAGTACTTACCAGAGGATGCGTTGGCGCAGGTAAAAAAATCCAATGTGATTTTATTTGGAGCCGTCGGCGCGCCTGGTATGCTGGCTCCTTTCTTGAACAGCCGAACTGAGACTAATACATAGAAACAACAGACGTACCGGATCATATATCGCTTTGGGGATTACGACTGGCATTATGTCAACCGCTTCAACAATACGCCAATGTTCGACCGACTCGTATCCTTCGCGGAATAACTTCTCCACTTCGAGGTTGCAAGCCAGGGGATTTAGATTGGGTTATCGTCCGTGAGAACTCGGAAGGAGAATATGCTGGCCATGGCGGGACATCACATACGGGGAAGGCATGGTCGGTCGCTACAGAAGTTTCCATATTTACGAGACATGGCGTAGAGAGAATCATGCGATTCGCGTTTGAGACTGCCCAGAGTCGACCACGGAAGAAGCTGACTGTTGTAACCAAAAGCAACGCCCAAAGAAATGGAATGGTATTCTGGGACAAAGTTGCTACTGAAGTCGCTAAAGATTTCCCGGATGTGGAAGTTGACAAGATGCTGGTGGATGCCATGACGACTCGCATGGTGCTGAAACCAGAGAGCATCGATACAGTAGTGGCTACCAATCTACACGCCGATATCCTCTCTGATCTAGCCGCAGCGTTGGCGGGTAGCATGGGTATTGCGCCTACTTCCAACTTGGATCCTACGAGGGAGAACCCTTCAATGTTCGAACCGATTCATGGAAGTGCCTTCGATATCACAGGCAAAGGGCTCGCCAACCCAGTCGCCACGTTTTGGACAGCCGCAGAAATGCTCAGATGGCTTGGGCAGCCAGAAGCTGCTGAGCTCCTCATGGAATCGGTAGAAAATGTCACTGAGAGTGGTGTCAAGACTGCGGATCTCGGTGGGTCGAACAAAACTAAAGAAGTGACGGAGGCAGTGTGCAAAGAAATAGAAAAGCTAGGGAAGAGAAAGGCGAAAAAGCCATAGGTGTGGAGCAATAGAAGCATGTTTTCAGGGAAAATATGGAGTCTTCCGTGCACTAGTTTCAGCGAGTACTAGTATACACTTGCGTGACGTTTTGTATCCATCTGTCATACTTTTTAAGTTCCTAGCTTACCAGAATCAGCAGTAAATAGTGGTTCAAGATAGTTATATTATTGACCGATAGTTACTATCTGGAATAGCTCTGGACTGTTGGAGTCCAGAGGAGCTCGAAGGACTTTATATTTCGTTCCCATTGTATCTGATCTGAGAAACATTCATTCGTTTTTTTGTTGTTGCGTTTTTGCAGGGACTGAACCTCAAGGTGTTTCTCCACAAGGCTCTCGCCGCCATTCTTTCATTGATAGTGGTCTTAGCCTTCCCCAGAACAGAAAGAGATCTTAACCCTCCAACTGAAGACGGATTCTACTCCCAGCCTTCTGACTTCGAGTCAACATCGCCCGGTACGATTTTGAAGTATCGCAGACCACCACATCCATTAGGGGCTTTTAGGACCATCCCTCTGAACCTCAAATCCGCACATCAGATCCAGTTCCGTACGACCAACAGCCGTAGACACCCCGATGAAGTTATCACCACTGTCCGTTCTTTACAATGGCAACACTTCCCGTCTCCTCTCCTATCAAGACATCCAAGATGCCTGTTACCTTAATTGCGCCCCTTCCTGTGCCATCCAAGTAGGTTCTTCCTACAACAACACCTTGTCACTGACAGGCAGTCTTTTCGAAGTTGGTTTGCTCACTCAAAGATTCATTGTCAGCATCCCCGATTATCAGAGAAAGCAGGTCATCTTCTCGTTTAATCTACGAACCGGAAGCGCAAACCCCGACTCTATCCGCGCGGTCCTGTCTTTATACCAAATCACTGGCATCTCGGGTAGTGCTGTCACTGTCACGATGTGGGGATATTCCGGCGGTGCCATTGCCACGGAATGGGCTGCGGAACTTCAACCTTCCTATGCACTAGAACTGAATATCGAAGCCGCCACCATCGGATGCACAGATGTGAATCTCAACAACACGGTCAAGACCGTTAACGAAGGCCAATACGCTAGTCTGGGCGTCGCCGCTCTCTGGGGTCTTTGCCAAGCATATGCGAAACGTAGTGGTGAAGTCTGACCCATGCCTGCTCGTCTTCCTGTTTAGCTGAGGGCATCTACACCAGTCAACGGAGACAACCCTCGAGAGGTCCGGAATTTCCCCACAGCTCCATGGAAGCAGCCAGCAAAACACTAGGCCAAGGGCAATTGCTCAATGAGCGAAAACAGTGAGGAAAGCTCCTGCCTAACAAGCTCCCAGACGAGTCAAGAAAGAGCGGTTGAGACAGTGTGATTAAAACATTAAGGTTGGGAAAGAGGCGTGCATCATGTAAAAGGTGTGCATAGAAGAAAAATATCCCCCAAGTCTACAAAAAACCATATCATACAACATCACCGCAATCTTCTACATCCCTACCCATCAGCCTAAACTCCCTGATCACAATCGACCCTAAATGCATCGCTCAAAATAGCACGACCGAGAAAGAACTTTAATGTTTTGAATCCCTCCTACTAGCCCTCCTGCTCCCAAACGGGTAGGGAGACTGTATGCTAGTCGGTGAACCAGGAATGCTGGGTTTCCTCTCCTCCGGTAAGCCAAGCTTCACTTCCCCCACTCTCCTTAGCATGCCTTGCAACGCGAGCCTTATCTCGACGCCCATGTCGCGTGATAGAAGGTCTACGCATAGTGGGTAGAACACTTCGATGTACTTCTCAAATCCTTCGCGAGGGAAGTTCGTATAGCCCTCCATGACATCCACGACAACCGGTCTCCAAGCAATGATATTTCGCTGCTGCGATTCTTCTTCGAGTTGGGTGAAGCCGCGAATGATATCTGCGCACAGCGGCACAAGCGCTGCTTCGGTATCGTCGCGGTTACGTTTTCGCTCTTCGCCTTCGTCATGGTACATACGCAGCAATATGCTAACATATGTAGCTGCGCTACCGCTCTCTTGTTTGAGAAGATTGGGTGGCTGCTTCATGAAGCCCTCGCGCCAGAGACGCATGCGCAGTTCTTTGTTCTCGTTGAACTTCTTGGCAAACAGGAAGCTCTTCTTGAGCAGTCCCATGAGGCGAAGGAGCTCAGGGCTGGGGATTTGTGCGTAGACAGCATCATTTGAGAAGAGTTCATTGACAGTTTCAATCATCAGAAGTTGCAGGACACAGCGAGTAATAATCTTGTTAAAATGCCGCCGGCGCGTAGCGGTAACCACGACTGGCTGTTGCTGAAGTCCCGATTGAGGCCTGTAATCTTCCAACTCGCCGGCAACTGTGGTGGGCGTCCTTGCCTCGTCGTCGTTGATACTATCGGCGTCTGAAGCAACAGCACTATTCGCTCCATTGATCTTCAGAGACTTCTCATCGGACCCTGGGGTTTCTAGCGGCGAAACGCCGTTCTCTCCGCCATTCGGGGTCGACGCTGAAGTTGCAGCAGAAAACAATTCATAGGCTGTTGTCTTCTCGAAGAGATCTACAAATGCACCCACAATCTTAGCCCAATGCTCTGGCTTGAACTTCTTGACGTTCTGCAAAATGAGTTGCTGCAGACAATTGCTTCCAATACGAGCAATTGTGTCATTCTCTTGGCAGATGCAAAGTGCTAGAAGATCCAGGAACCGATCAAGCATATACTCCAGAGATTCGAAATAATGCGTGAACAGAGTGATCATGTTTCGGAGAGCCTGGATCATGGTGGTGGATAACCATACGGAAAGCTCTTCATGATTGAGAACATTCGACATCTCTTGTTTCGACTTCAAGACCATGAAAATAGGGTAGAGCAGCTGTCGCCAAAGGATATCCCAGAAGTCGGATGGGAAGTCTCCGCCGTATTTAATAATCGAGTCAAATAAGTAATTGAGAGCATTGGATCTGACTTCTAGATCTTCACCAGTCATCAGTACATCGTGGAATGCGAAAAGGACTGGGAACCAGAATGCTTCCTCTTGCGTCGTCCGGCTTGGTTGCTTCGATGTTGGCTCAGATGTTTTGATTGATCCATCGGAATTGGCATTAGACCGCTGCGAAAGAGGGCATTCGGGTGTCTTGAGCATCTTCGGGATGATTGATTTCAAGGTTTCCATTGCTTGTAGGCCCTTCTTTTGGAATCTCATGTTCTTGGAGAATTCTGTCAGGCAGACGATGAGATCGGCAAAGGCGCCCTGAGATATTACAACTCCGAATCGTGTCTTGTAGACCTGGTTTACGTTCTCAAATGCAAGATTGACGATGCTCTCGTATGGTTCCCGAGCAGCGACTGTGAAGACACCGAACATTGTCCTCCAGCCGGAACGGATGTTCTCGCCACGGGCTTGGATCATTTGAATTAGACATCTTAAAGTCATATCCTTCACCGCAACAACGTTGCTGTTTGACATGACATGTTCGAACGGTTTTAGGAAATCCTTCTGGAATTTGAAACCGGGCAACTCCTCGATCTCCATAAAGCGCATGGACAGCTGTCTTAGCGAGTCTAGCGCGAAGAAGACGACAGCAGTGTTATTGTGGCAGCCAACTCGGTTGAAATGCTCGCCAAGCACAACCCATATATTGGTCCATTCGAACCTGACACGGGTCATATTGTAGTAACTTATCTCGACGAGCTTTTGTAGACTGTAGGTTCGTGGAGATTCATTGGATCCTGAGATCTTGATTTCTTCCCAGCTCACTTCGGTCAAAGCCCTTACGAAATGCACAATGGCCTCGCCAGAAAGGCCCGCAGTATTGGTAAATATTCGGTCAACTGCCTTGACAACTTCATCTGATCGGCTTTCCATCGCAATTTCCATTGAGTAACTTGAGCTAGTTGTAGGCGCCCTGGGCCGTGGCCGTACTGGCCTCTGCGATTGACTAGATTTCCTGGAGGATCCAGTGTCTTGTCGACTTGGTGGTTGAATGCGTGCTTTTGATACGTCGGGTATCGAGCCCTCGTCAACACCATCGGATATCAGTTGCAATCGATCGAGTTGGCTTACACACATTAATATGTCTCGCCACGATTTCTTTAACAGATTCCCTTCCGTCTGTGCAATTTCAAGTAAGATCTTCAAAGCCTCGACATTCTTGGCCATCATCTCCGTAGGATTGTTCAAATTTGTCGCGTTCTTTAAAGCAGACACAAACGCTTCCCTGGCCGTCTCCAAATCGAAGAGACATGCAATTCGAATGGCAAGTTTCATGCCTTCCATGCATAGCTTGATTATCTCAATGTTGTGGGCATTTTGCATCTGCCCAGAGAGACCTGAGAAAAATGACATCCATGTTACGTCAAACATAGGGCCAACATGCTTGAAAGATGTAGCTGGGATGAATTTGTTGCCACCCGACTTCGCGGCATTCTTGCGTTCTTTCCGATACAAACTTTTGAAAAGTTGCTCAGATCTCATCGAAATTTCCTCGGCGTGCTTTGTATACGCCTCACGCTGCAAGTCTCGACCGACTGTTGCCAGAGCATTCCCCAGGCCTGATGCAATGCCGCCAGAAGGTTGAGGAGCACTCATAAGAGCGGCGGTTTCGCGCTCGCTCTTTAAAACGATCTCATCATTGGCGATCTCATCATAGATCCCATTGAGATACTCGTCAGGAAGATCAGTATTATCGTTGATACCCCTGTTATTCTTGATGAAATCTTGTTTTGTCATTCGCTTTACGACTTGGCGACTGTGCTGATCGGTATTCAACATAATCACCGAGTATGACAAGACGTAGGCAGTGTCCGCGTTCGCAAAAGCGTTGGGGTTTCCGGTGACATAGCGATTTGCGAATTTCAGCATAAATCGATCGATCTTCTGGGATTCACCTGGTAGGCGGAAAGCTTGCAGAAAATGTCGAAGAGCGTCAACGAACCGGCGTTTGGTGAAATCCATAGCGTCCACAAAAGCATGCATGATTGCGATGTTCTTTTCATCACCTTCGCCTAAAAATTCTCCAATCTGGGCTTTATCCAGTCTTTCTTCTTTGAGGAGGAATTGGGCGATATCCTCAGGGCTATCACTTGGAATAATCTTTTCTGACACCAAAAGCTTGATCCCACGTTTCGGCTTGAAATTGAACTGCTTGATCGCATTGTTTATCGCCGTTTTTCGTTGCTTTTCCCTCTCGAGCTGTTCCGGGTCATCATCAACAACTGGGGTAGATGGAGGAATTGGAGTGTCTCCATTGGCAATTCTGGATGAGCTGTCATTCCCAGAGGGATCGTATGATTCTCGGAAATCTTCTGACGCTCTGGTATTGGGGTCAAGAGCACCGTTAGTCACTTCGGCAATGCCCTGCTGTGACCAATTGACCAGCGATCTGAGTGTTTCCACCAAACAGTCTAAAGCCTGCCTCTTGATGATATATTCTTTCGGGATTTCTGATTCGCTGTTATCGTGGTGAGTGGTCATATGTGCTGTTGATAGCGGCGGAGGAAGCATCCCTCGTGCCTGCCAATCATGACCATTGATGTTCTTGGCCGCTTTTTCGTCGTACTGCTGTTGATGAAGAGGGCTGACCATCACAGCAGCACTCGAAGCTTTGGATAAGTCCTCAATAAGCGTTTGGAAAATGTTGTCCACGTTCCTGTCGCAATCATAGTTGAGGTAAAATTCTACTAAAGCTCGTGGATCTGCACAAAGTCTCTGCAGTATTCCCATAAAATACAGCTTTTGGCCGACAGTAGCAGTTCGTCTTTCCAAAAGGGCCAAGTAAATTTCATTCAAAAACACCTCGATTTCTTTCTATTCTCTGGTTAGTCTCAACTTTTCTAACTGAAGATTAAAACCAACTTTGAATGGTGCCCTCATAAATTTGAGCATGAGCCAGAAAATCTCGCAGCAGACCTCGAACACTCTATCCACCGAACTGGCTCCATTCCGGGTGATGCTAAGACAGAGGTAGAACTTAATCGCTTGAAGAAACTGGGTAGGCTCGCTGCTTTTGCTGTTGGTGAGCATACATATAGGAGAAGTGAAGACGAGCATATTATTATTGAGTAAGGTGTGTATCAGGTGAAGTGAAATAAGTTTCGATCGCATAGCTTGCCCCTTCAAATCGTACAGCTGATCTGGCGGAAGAACCTTCGTACTGAGATTGCAGAATGACCGGAAGACTAGGTATGCATCTTTTATGTAGACTTCGTCTTCAACATCTTCGGATTCTAAGCCATCATCTTCTGTACTTTCGGGCGGCGTTTGTCCAGATGCCGATCGAGGAGATGCCTGCGCCGGTTTCACTTGTGTCACCATCGTTGGCCCTTCTCCCATTTGCGAGTCATCGAAACTCTTTCGATGCTCGAGGTCCTTCAGGGTAAGTTTAGGTCCTTCTTCCCCTGATGGTGCTTCGGATGCACTCTCTGCTACCGACTCTTCCGGCTCATTGCTTGCCGAAGCATCATTGACTGATTCTGTCGCATCGACTGTAAACGAGCTTGTATTCGCCTTCGTGTCCAGCTTCGATAGATTCAACCTGGCCTCTTTCATGTGTATCCTCGTCTTGACTCGTTCAAAGACAGTTCCAACCATCTGTGTCAATGTTCCTTGTGCCACCTGCTGGTTCGCACTGCTTTTTGACAGGAGGAAGACATTGTAGACCTGTCGTACGGCCTTGAGAAGCCCTGCCCCATGGACCACGATTTTATCATTCAGAACAGCGGCAAGCAGGGACTTGACAATCTGCAACTGTATCTCCACCGGCGTAGTCTCTCCTTGAAAGCAATCGCATATCGTATCGATTGCCCGTTCGATCAGGGGCTCCCGGGAAGCTTCCTTGTCCGCATTAGGGGAGGATGGGACGGAGAAGTACGAGTAGCTTATAAGCTTTCCGATGCAGTCCAAGGCAGTTGTTGTGAGGGGGATGCTTCCGGATTTCGTAGCAGCCTGCAAGGGCGCAAATATGATCTCGGGATCTGGTAGATTGGGTTCATGCGCCTTGATGTCCTTCAATGCTTTTTGGACAGATTCCCCCAGCTGCGGCTTCCTATGTGCCTCCTTTGAAGCTGCTATAGCCTCCAAAGCCGATACCACAAAAACAATAGAGCTCATGGTGGCTGGTCGGGTTCGTCGGCTTCCATTCGTGGCCCGCTCTCCTTCTTGCGGTCGTCGTCGTGCCTTTTCGCAGAAAATTGGCGGAAAGTCGAAATAATTATGTCTCCTGGCTCAGCTTACCACGTAACTCAGTGCTTCCCTCGTAAATCCGGCGACCGGGATGTCAGATACCTTCCTGCGTTTAGTCAGCCAATAGCAGACGGGCCGGGCGCTTCGAGTAAGTCTAGTAATTTTTCAGCCTGGGACGCAGTAGGATGCAGTGGGACGCATGGGACGGAGTTTCTAGTCTCTAGCTGCGGCAGCCTTACTCATTAGGCGCCACAGGGCAAAGCTCCAGCTCAACTGAAATTTAGTTCCCCGACGAGATAGTTCAACATTATTTTATCATTTTGCCCGATTCCCTTTTTCTCCACCCCCAACGGCGGTGTTGCGAATCCACGACCTCAATTGTCTCGGCCTCCTCCTCGCCTTCCTTCTCCTTTTCGTTTTCACCTACGTTCCTTCCCGCAAATCCGTCGGAATGTTCACCGCGGTGCTGAGAAGGCGTGCCCTTCAATCCACACCTAGACTCTCCTACCAATTCGCACGATGTTATGCCGCAAAATCGTTTCCACCGCATACGGTGGTTACGATGCCTGCGCTGTCGCCTACAATGACTGCGGGTAATATTGGGGTGTGGCAGAAGAAGCCCGGCGATGCGATTTCTCCCGGTGACGTCCTGGTTGAGATTGAGACCGACAAAGCGCAAATGGACTTCGAATTCCAAGAAGAGGGTGTTCTTGCAAAGATCTTGAAGGACTCGGGAGAGAAAGATGTGGCTGTTGGCAACGTGAGCATCAATTAATTGAGTCTGGAAAATTAAATTTGCTAACTTTCTACAGCCTATCGCAGTCATGGTTGAGGAGGGTGAGGATACTTCGGCCTTCGAATCTTTCACACTCGAGGATGCTGGAGGAGAGAAGGCACCACCATCGCCACCAAAGGAAGAGGCCAGCGAATCTTCCGAGCCAGCAGATACCGGTTCCAGTACCGCGCCCCCTCCCAAGACCGAATCGAAGCCAGCTCCCGAAGAAACTGAGTCAAGCGGTGGAAAATTACAATCAGCGTTAGATCGATTGCCAAATGCAAGCGCCGCTGCTGTTAGGCTTGCCGCTGAAAGCGGCGTCAAGATCTCTGGTCTCAAGGGCACTGGCACTGGAGGACAAGTTACGGAGGCCGATGTCAAGAAGGCATCTTCTGGTGCAGCTCCGGCCGCCCCTGGAGCTGCTCCTGCGGCATCATACGTAGACACCCCCACTACTTCGATGCGAAAGACCATCGCCAACCGCCTCACTGAATCCGTCAACCAAAACCCCCACTATTTCGTCGCCGCTTCTGTCTCCGTCTCCAAGCTCATGAAGCTCCGACAAGCTTTGAATGCCTCCGCGGATGGGAAATTCAAGCTCTCAGTCAATGACTTCCTCATCAAGGCTTGTGCTGTTGCATGCAAGAAGGTCCCCACCGTCAACTCAAGCTGGAGAGACGGTTTCATTCGCCAATTCAACAATGTAGATGTCTCGGTGAGTTTGCGCTCATGAAGCTCGGAACTGTGCGGGTAGATGCTAATATTGCTATTATAGGTCGCTGTTGCCACCCCCGTTGGACTCATGACCCCTATCGTCAAGTCAGTTGAAGGCCTCGGTCTCGAATCTATCTCCGCTCAAGTTAAGGACCTCGGAAAGCGCGCCAGAGACGGGAAGCTCAAGCCCGAAGAATACCAAGGCGGAACCTTCACCATCAGCAACATGGGCATGAACCCCGCGATCGACCGATTTACCGCCGTCATCAACCCTCCTCAAGCCGGCATCCTCGCCGTAGGCACAACCAAGAAGGTCGCAGTACCAGTTGAGACCGAAGAAGGTACCTCGATAGAGTGGGATGACCAAATAGTCGTCACTGCCAGCTTCGATCATAAGGTCGTGGATGGTGCTGTAGGGGGTGAGTGGATTCGCGAGTTCAAGAAGGTGGTGGAGAACCCACTGGAGCTGCTTCTGTGAAATAGAAATCATATGGGCGGTGCCGTTGCGGGGGTTGTATTGCGATAGAGATTCCCCATTGTAACCTTGTAAAATGACACTCCGGATGCATCTTCGATAAAAACTTGCCCAATGCTCTTTGTGGTTTTGAATAAATCTCGTGATCGGCATTTGATATTTGGACCCTGATTTTAGTTCCACAAGGCTGAATGCTAAACTTCCCTCTTTCTTAGACGAGGAGGAAATGTTCACTAAAACAAAACTATAACTTTTATTGAGAAGCAAATGACTAATGCAGCCATTCCCTTTTTGGTCCGGTTCCCAATGCTATGCCATAGAATGTTCCCCGAAACTAACGCAGAATGCAATATGTGTGTTCTTCCCGATCTTTTGTACTGTACTTCCCCAAGGGTATCACCGCAATTTGTCAATTTATCTACAGTCCCTCTCCTCTTTTCCACAATTCCCAATCTGAATCACACCCCAAACATCTAATTCTGAGCCGACTGGTCGAATTTCTCTGCAATGGGAGTCGACGTGCCTTTCGAGTGCGACATGCTGTAAGGCGCCTGTAATAATCAGTATGTTGTTTCCGTAATCCTCCAGCCGCGTAGCGATCCGTAAAGAAATAGAGACGACAAAAAGATAGCGGATATATATCATACCAGAACCTGTTTCGCGTTGCAAATCCTCCACGCTAAATTCTTCACATTACCATCGGCAAGCACGACGCCCGGTGCGAACTCGATACCGAACATCTGGTGCACGGCAAAGACCACACGTCTCGGATACTTGCTATCGCGCTCCACCAAGCTACCGAAGCTCTCTTCAACGGTGTTGGGTGCGATGTCAGGGTCTCTGTCAAAGCAGTTGCGTACCACAGGCAGCAAGGCTTTCTCAACAGCTGTACGGATCAGGCCGTTATCGTCAGCCTCAACATCGTCTTCATCAAAACGACCGATGCGGATTTCAAAAGGCAAGGAAATAGCCATCACGTTATGCTTTCCGTCATGATGAAAGCGGAACTCGAAGGAACCGTGCGTCCACCAGAGCTTGTCGCCTTCGAATACCATTTCTCCTTGCATATAATCGCAGGTCGAACCATCTGAGCGTTTCGCGCCCGAGACGATTTGGTTGTAGGTCAGGATACCTTTATCAGCGGGGGTGGACTCGTACTCGTTGGGCGTGGTAGCAACCCAGCGGCCCGCGGAGGAGACGCGGGTTACCTCCCTTGAGGCGTTGTCGGCGACCATGTATAGACCGACCCAATCTTTCTTGCTGTGGTTTACAGGCGCGGTCCATTTCACCTTGATAGGGGCACCATATTCGAACATCAAGGGCTGGAATTTGTCTGTTCGGGTGAGGGGGAAGCGTGCTGTCTGGCCTTCTTTTCCGGTTGCGCGGTCACTTACTGATAGAGCTGAGGATGGAGTGCCTTCGATGGTAATAGAATAATCTCTGGGGTCGAAGCCGGCCAGGTCAGGAGCTATGCGCGTCAAGGTGATGCGTGCTGGGTACTGGCTGAACAGAGCTGATGTGTCGCGGAAGATGGTAGAAACCCCAGCTGCAAGTTTGGGACGAGCTGCATCTAAGAAGTCTTCCACAAAATGGCTTGTCTCGCCCAACACCTTATCAACATTGCCTTGCCACTTCTTCAGTGGGGGGGGTAGAGATCTGCGAATGCTCTTGGTGAGTCCAGCTTCCGATCTCAAGGCACGTCCATAGAGCTTCTGCATGTGCGGTTTTTCAACGAATTGTATGAAGCTCAGAGTGAGCACATGGCTCAGAAGGGCAATGAAGAAGATTGCTGTGCTCCGCGAGATGAAGACGGCTCCCCAGATGCCAGCCAATCCGATGATGCGTTCCGGATTATTGAGGTAGCGATAGATACCGCCATAGTTCAATTTCGGGGCTTGATCGAAGAAGAAGTCTCCAAAGAACCATCCAAACTCGCCAAGAGATTCATAGATGCTAACTGCTGTCCACACTTGAAGAGCAACAAGTCCAGCTCCGATCACATGCTTCAGTAGCACGAGACCGTAGCCCCAGTTTGGCGGGAAAGAGTACATCTTCCAGGTTGCAGCAACGAAACTCGCATAGCACATAGTCATGCTCAGGTGGTACATGCCTTTCCACTGTCGCCAGGCTTCTTCTGTACCTTCACCGTATTTGACAAAATGGCGGGTCCACATCTTCTTTGTGGATTGACGGTCTAGAATGATTCCTAGGCCGACGGTATACCAAATACGCCATGCGATCGCGTTTAGACAAAACAAGGCTTGGAACAATGGTGTTGATGGGGTGCAGAGGGTGACGAGGAGGACATACCCCTGCAGTAGAATAACTGATAGGTCAGTGATCCGAAAGAGGTCCACATTGCCGATCCCCATCAGGTTGTGTGTCGCAAGGGGCTTCTTCGATGTTGCCGATGAGCGGGCAAATTGCTCAGATAATTCTTTGTAGTCCATTCCTTCTCTACGGGCAGCCGAGGCGTTTGCATGCTCAATGTCGCTTGGGCTTGGATTGTCTTCTCGTTTCCGGGGTGGTGGTGGATTATATGTTTTCTCAATGTGAGGATTTTCGACGTATACGAGGAAAGCGAATTGAGCAGCATGTGCAACAATTGAAATGAACAATACGTTGTAGCTCGCTGCCATCATTGAAATACCGTAATAGCCCGCATATCCAACAGAGTACATGGGATGAGGAGCCATTTCAAATACACCATCGAAGGTTAATTCTTGATCGATCAAGTAGAAAAAGTCTCCCCAATACCACGCATAGTCCTTGACTACCCGATGAGCATCTAGTTTCACCCACAAGTTAAACCCAACGAGAAGAATTCCAGTAACCCAGCGAGCTATTGACATAGCGAGGCTTTCTCCAACTGGCCTTCCTCCACAGGCAATGGCAAAGAGACAATAGGACGTAAAATCGCACATCAGGATCAGGTCCACCACTCTTCGGAAAACGAGCCAGGTATTGTATTCGAGTGGTGCTTCTTCGAATTTATAGTCGACTGGGATCTTAGTTTCTAGCTCTCGCTTGATGAGCGCGTAGAGCCATGGTCGCGGGTTCTTGCCAGTATTTGGATTCTCGAACAGCTTGGCTTTCTTCGCCCACGCTATTAATCGTCGATGATGAGACTGTATGCGGAGTAGCCATCCGATTCCAACATTGTAGCATCCCCTCCAGAAGAGGAAGATGAGAGCAAATACAGGCTTCTTGAGGGAGCTCGGTAGGAAATATAGGGCAAGGACGTGCAAACAGAGTACCGCGATTACTATTGCATCGGAGACATTCTTTGGCTGTCGAGGGTCGAGCAATTGAGAGACCATATCATGGGTCTGAGGAACCGTAAATACTGCAAAGTATCAGATGGATCATCTATAGCATAGATTACTTCGGCTGATTGCCTTGGCTTGGTGGGACCTACTTTTTCCATCTGGAGTTCTGCCAAACGTCTTCTTCTCCTTCTCAACGTCGTTGTCGGTTTGTGGAGTATCTTGGCCGCTGCTGTACCCGGATCCAGAGATGGCTTCATCCCGCAATGCCTGGACAGTTCGTTCTCGAAGGCCTTCCATCTCTGGGGCTGCGTTGCTTTGTGTGGTCATGTTGGGCCAGAGAAGCGGAGTTGAGTGCCCGCTTTAAGTGCTGTTGAGAGCTTCGTATGCAACTTGGACTTGAGCACCCCCTCGTCGAAGGTTGTACTCAGGCAAATTGAACGCCGAACGAGCTGTATTATAGCTCGACAATGAGGGGTTTACGTCTTGTGGTTGAGCAGTGGAATTGCGCCATATTCCCGGATAGTGGGACCGTTGAATGCGGGTTGTTGCAAACAGCGACTAGCACATGTCGCTTGGGGTAAAAGCCAAGTTCAAATGCAAGCATCCAGCATCATGAACCAATAGAACCGGTAACATGCTGGCCTCAATACCTAGGTAGCTGCATGCAGGGAAATAAAGTTGGAGCTCGGCAAGTCTCCCAAATTTCAGGTTCGTCATAGTCGAAAATCGACTGATCAGTTTGTGTATGACCTCAGATCCCGCTTAAGCATGAAAGAGAAAGAATTGACCAGTGAAGCTTGTAATGCTAATCTTTGGTGCTATTTTGAACATATAATTAATTCCCATGATCTGGTCATATGGTACAGAGAACAGCACGCGATGGCTTTCCATATCTGATATTTGTGACTTGAGAAAAAAGTGATGGAAAATGGCTCAAAAGGTGAAGGTGAAGCTTGTGCAGCCTCGCGGTGGACAGAAAAAGCGGCACTAATTATTGCCCATTTTGAATGTCACCCTCGGCCTGGCATATTCAGAATTAGTGCCGCTTTTGCCGTCCCCCGCGAGGCAGCCCACCGTGAATCCGTGATCGGAGATGCAGCTTTGATCGCTGACCCAATCCGGCTAGTTGCAATTACTTCGTAACCCCTCCAAACTTATTGCTTTGTAAACATCGAGATTATTGCTTTTTAATCCTTATTTTCCTCGACGAGAATTTTCCTGACAGCAGATCTTGTTCACGCCAGCAGTACCGCAAGATGGCGCCCTCACTCGAAGTTCCCGAAAATGTCGAAGACGTCTTATCAAATCCCTTGAAAGCCGCCCCGAAACTCGTGGCCCCCGAACCAGAACATTGTCCAGGTCCAGAGTCGGAGACAGCAGGAAAGGCAGACTCTTGCGCCGGATGTCCAAACCAAGCGATATGTGCCTCGGCACCGAAAGGACCAGATCCAGATATTCCAGTCATAACTGCGCGACTTGCGGGCATCAAGCATAAAGTCTTGATCTTATCAGGCAAGGGTGGCGTTGGGAAAAGTACATTTACATCGTTGTTAGCACACGCGTTTGCTACGAATCAAGACAATACAGTGGGGATCATGGATACCGATATTTGTGGACCGAGCATACCGAAAATGATGGGGGTGGAGACCGAGACGATACATGTCAGTGGAGCGGGATGGAGTCCGGTTTGGGTGCTGGACAACTTAGGAGTCATGAGCGTCCAATTTATGTTACCAAATAGGGACGATGCGGTCATCTGGAGGGGCCCAAAGAAGAACGGCTTGATTAAACAGTTCTTGAAGGATGTGGAATGGGGAGATATGGACTTTTTGTTGGTGGATACGCCTCCCGGAACAAGCGACGAACACTTGAGTGTCAATTCATTCTTGAAAGAAAGTGGGGTGGATGGAGCGGTGGTGGTCACAACCCCGCAAGAAGTAGCACTTCTTGATGTCCGAAAAGAAATCGACTTCTGCCGGAAGGCTGGCATCAAGGTGTTGGGTATCGTGGAGAATATGTCAGGATTTGTGTGCCCAAACTGCACTCACGAGAGTCAAATATTCCAAGCTACAACTGGTGGTGGAAGGGCTTTGGCCAAAGAGATGAATATCCCGTTCCTGGGTGCTGTCCCCTTAGACCCACGTATCGGTATGGCTTCGGACTATGGGGAGAGCTTCTTTGATTCTTGGCCTGATAGTCCTGCCTGCTCTGCGTTAAAGGGTGTGGTCAGAAGAGTCGGCGAGGAGATGGGTCTGAAGGCAGAGAGTGTCTTGCCAGAGGATTAAGGGGGTTTCACATCCAACACCCGCAATCAATCATCCCACGATCAGCTACCGTGCTATCCTGTGTGGGAAAAGTAATCAGAAATCGACAATCATCTGAGCTTGACCGAGTCATAAGGCAACGGAAATCCGCGGTTGTTGAGAATGGCGAACATTAAGCTGATGTCTTGAAAGTAAGTTCAGTTGTAGATGAGCGTTTGGGCATATTAGATGAGCAGGAGACAATCATGATTAGATAGCTCCAGGAGAGCATCCCAAGCTCAGGGACATAGCAGAAATTCGAAATGTTCAAATGTGTGCTTTGCAAATGTCCTGATTTTCGAGAGAGTGCAGTTCTGAGGACAAATGCTTCCATAATCACTTTTCTCTTAGAGAAACCAAATAATGGTAACTTACGTAATCTGGAGAACTGTCATGGGGTCTTACCTTATGGGATACAAGATCTTGCTTGCTCGGAGGCTTATCCGCAGACTAATTTCTCCTTCCCTCCTGATCCTAACCTGTTAAAAGACACTTTTCCTTCACTCCATTACGATTACAACCGCCAGCTCTCTACTATCTTATGAAACCGACTCTGGTGCCGAAGTAGTCGTATCAGAGCTCAAGCTCAATCTCTAGCTAAACATAACACCCAAAGCTTCTACCAAATGCAGCCGTACGAATGTCAGTTTCCTTAATGCGACTGAAAATCAGCACCCGAACTCATTTCAACACATACATACAAAAAAAGAGGACGTGATAGCTTGCAATTATCGGAACTACAGGCGCGCAAAGATCTTTTTGGGTGTAAGACCACTACAAAAGTACAGGTCATGAAAAGACGGTTGAATAAGCACGCGAAGATATTCAAAACAAAACAAAACAAAACAAGGGGAATCGGCAGTTGTCTAAATGGTGGGCAGGATCATAGCACTAGTCATTAAATCTAATAGCACGCTGTTCACATGATTAGCGTGTTGTATCTGGAATAAATCGTTTCGGATCAGCGCAACTTACATGCTATCTAAGGCCCGAAATCTCATGAAGCATCTCCCAACGCCATGCATCTTCTGTTTTACACTTTATACAGCGTCAACCCCATCCAATGCAGAATCCAAATGAGCCATCGAACGCATCCAGTTCCCCTTCCATCGCTCTCAGACACCCGAGCCTAGGAACTTTATCCGGAGCATAAAACCTCAGCAATGTCTCCATGTCCTCATCGCTCATCTCACATAGATCCTCCAAACTATAAGCATCACTAACTTTAATCATCCTATATATTTCAGCACGTGTCGGCAATATTAACTTCAAAAACTTACCAAGACATCCTCTTTGGCCCCTCTTCAGGCTTTGGAGCAACTTTCCTAAGCATCTGTCTCAACTTCCCTACTTTCGTTATAGCCTCTCCTATGTTTTCTGGCAACTTTTCCGCAATTGACCTCCTAACAATATTCGCCAACCGAGGACCCTTCCCATTCGTGCTGACCATGATCTGTAAGGGACCGTCTCGATGGACACTACCAAAGTAGAAATCGCATTCTGGAGGCACATCTGCAATGTTCGCCGCTATCTTTCGTTCCTTGCAGAGCTTCCATATTCGTGTCGAAGCTTCTGGGTCATCTACTGCCGTCAAGACCATATCAACATTATCGAGATCCGAAGGTTCAAATTTGCGGTCCACATAGTCGACCTGTCCCTTTTCAATTCGATATGCCACTTCCCTATTCAGCCCTTCTCGAGGAGAAACCACAATGACCTTTGCATCGGCATTAAGGACGTTCAATATTCGACCTGCAGCAACCTACAGAATTGTCAGTGGCAATAAACCATTCATTGAGATATTGCTCGCCTCTCCGCCTCCTACTACTAATACTCTTTTATTCCTGATCTGCCATGCCAGGATCAACGAACCGCCCCCTTGGACTTCAGGAAATTGCTCTTCGTCCATTTTTTTTTGTTTAGTTTATGAAGTCGTCGACATTTTCCCGGAGATCCTTGTAGCAATTAAGAGCTTCCTAGTACCCCACGCGATAAGGCTAACGATAAGGCGGCGTCGCTAAATGAGGCATGGCATAAAGCAACTTGCCCACGGACCTCCAACGGAATTGGACCAGGGATCAAACACCTCGAGCTGGCAAGGCTCTGAGGTTACAACTATCGATATACTCCCGCTATGTCTGGTCGAAAGCTGGGAGGCGGGAGGATTCTTGGAAGTGGAAAGTCGTTGGCGCCTCCCGCCCCTCCGGCGCAACAACGCAGAGCTTCAGATGTGATTTCGCCCCCGGGAAGCACCGTTTCGTACAGTTCGAGGGAATCGACTATTTCCCCTCTGGCTACATCGCCTCTACCAGATATTGGGCAGGATCTGGTATCGAGAGCGTCTTTAGAAAATGGAGGGCCTTCTACGGTCACCGCTGCAAGCTCCAAGCTTGTATGCCCGATTTGCAATGAAGAAATGGTAAGTTTCTCCAGGCAGCCTTGTGAAAGTTGGGGATTGACTAACAATCTGTAGATGACTTTACTGCAACTTAATAGGTAATTATTTCAATTGGTGTCGGAGAATTTGAGACTGATCAATCACAGACATTTGGATGATAATCACCAGGAATTACCAGAAGTCGAGCAGGACGAGGTCAAGACTTGGTTCAACAAGCAGGTTGTGAAGGCGAAGAAGTTCCAACCATTGGCAGTCATAAACCAGAAACTCAAAGGGCTGGATGTATTCGAGTCAAACGAACCTCCTCCAGCCGCCGCTCCCAGCGCACTTGCTGGCAATCGGGTATCGACACCAGAACATCGACCAGATCCCGATGAAGTTGTCACCAGGGCGCATTGGCAGAGGGCAGGATACAATGATTTGTGCACCGAACCGGCATGCGGAAAGAGACTTGGGCCAGTTAATGGGAATGTGAACTGTAGGAAGTGCGGGCGGTTATTCTGCGAGGACCATACAATGTACCAGATGAAGCTTTCCAGGTCTGCGCAACACGAACCAGTTAGGGGATTTTGGTGTCGAGTCTGCGAGACTTGTTTTAAGTCTAGAGAAGGATACAACGATCATAATGGGCTGGTACAGGATCATACAAATGCCTTTTTGGCTATACGGAGGAAGACGGTAGACAAGGCATATCTAGAAGTCTCACGGCTGGAGAAACGCCTAACAAAACTTACACAATTACTGGCGAATCCACCCGAAGACCTATCGGGCAACAATGGAGGAATATTGTCCCTTGCTGGACAGAAGAATCAACGAAAAATACTGGAGCAATCGGTGGTGATTTGGGAGGAGGATGCAAAAGTCCTAAAGTGTCCCTTCTGCCAGCAAGAGTTTGGGTCTTGGTCATTTCGACGGCATCATTGCCGATTATGCGGGAGAGTTGTCTGCGCCGACCCACGAACAGGCTGTTCCTCAGAGATAGGCCTGAACGTAACAGCTAGTGAGTTTCCTATCGACGAGATTTATCCGTCATACATTGACAGAAGACAGTGACTGACGTTCTGTCAGAAAAAGCTGGCGACCTAAGTCTCGATATTCGAATGTGTAGAGATTGCAAGACAACAGTGTTCAGCAAGAAAGACTTCGTAGCCGAGGTCTCGCACAAGCCACCAGACCAACGAGCCTATGAAAACTTACTGCAGTTCGAGAAAGGAATCCGATTACTCCTGCCCAACTTTCAACGTCTCCTCGTGGCTCTCCAAGATCCCGACAAACCGCCATCACATATCCAACTAGCCGAAGCGTCAAAGGTTCGGAAACGACTCATCGACAGCTTTGGCAAATACGACTTAGCTGCAAAGAGAATATTGAATTTGCCAAGCAAAAGTCTCACGCAGCTAAAGCTACAAAAGGCAATCTACCAACAAAGCGCAAGCTTCCTGAATCTACACATGCTCCCCCTGAAATCTCTTCCTAAAATCCTCAAACACGCGTCCCCCCATGGAGGCTCCAATGGCCTACCCACAAACGGTCGCACCGCTCTCGCGGCCATGAAATACAACGATATCGACAGTGCTTCTCAAATAAGCAGCAGCAGCGCCGTGTCCGCTATGGAAGCTGAAGAGAAAGAACTGAAGGAACGACTGATTGTGCTGGAAGAGCAAAGGTTTTTCGTTGCGGAGATGGTGGCGGATGCGAATAAGAGGAGGAAATTTGACGAGGCGGCTAGTTTGCAGGGCAATTTGCAGGATTTAGCGAAGGAGATTGATAGTGTGAACGGGATGCTGGGGCAGCTGGATTTTTCAGGTGTCTATGCGCGCGAACAGGGGAATGGCGGGGTGTTGGGGATAGGCAGGTAACAGGGAGAGGTGTTTCTAGGAGTTTTTCGTGTGGTATGCGTGAGAATGGCAAAAGGCAAGGTGCATTGGGCGGCGTTAGGTACTGGGCTAGGTAGCGGGTCAAAGGTGTTGGGGACTCTATGAATATATTGAACCGTCATCTCTAGCACGCAAAAACTCGAACTTTGTTATTTCTTGTATTCTTCTTAATGATCTCACAACTACCACATACATAAGCCTCGGCCAACTCTTCTCGATTTGAAAGAATTGTTTCAGGAGGGTTGAGAACACCTGTCAGAGCTACGTCTGGGGGCGAACCTTGGGAGGAATTCATACCTCGTGGTCCGGAGCCACTCGAGTAGGATGCTAATACTGATGCTACTATTGTCGAACTCGAGAAACTTGATATGGGGCATACCAGGCTACGTTGACGAACAAAGAAAGATGACAATCCAAATGAAGAGTACTATGGAAGCGTACTAGGCCAACATGTGCTCGTAAATTAGAGCATTAGACAGGACATTTTCCCCCAAGGAAAGTTGGGATACACAGCATGGTTCCTCATAGGTCGGGAATGCTCTGATTTTGCAGATCACGACCCATGGCGGTAGAACTTTCTTGGTAATCTTGCACGTTATGAATTCTTGTCATTCCTCATGGTTTCATAACCAGTAGCTATCCGCCGAATGCCATGTAACTGTCAAAACCCAACCAGCAAATGTCCTATTCGCTCAATGCCATGCCATATATAGCTACGCCTAATCCATGCAAGTGCCGCCCAAACGCAACGCCTATCCCTATGGACATATGCAAAGTATATAATACAGAGCCACTTCATCAAGTAAAACATCAACCATCATCTTCCTCATCACTATGCGCAAAATAATGCGATCTCACGGCCGTCTCGCTCTTCCTCGCCGCATTTCTCCTCGGTGTCTTACGCTGAGTTGAAGAAGCCGCAGGCATCGTCGCTCTCCTTGCTGCTTTCTTAGCCACTTTCTTTGGGGGTGCTTCGACTTCAGAATCGATGTCCTCGGATTCGACATTGGATAAGGAAGAGATTTCATCGTCTTCGCTGTCCTCGATCTGTCGCTTTCGCTTCTGGGATGTGCTTGTCGAAGATGGTGTCTTTTTTTGTGTCTTGAAGCTCTTAGCTGGAGTTTTCGCCTTGCCGTTAACTCTTGGTGTAGTCTTGCATTTCGGGCCTTTGTTGGTAGAGCCGGACGGCCTGCCACGCTTTTTGAGGGCTGGAGCTTCATTCGCGGGCTCAGACTCGACGTCTTTCATTTCCTCGTCCTCTGCGTCTTTGACTTCGTCTGATAGATGACCGACTGCCAGTTTTCCATTGGACAGAAGCGACTGCGGTGTGGCGAATGCGCCAATCGTGGGCTTAGAGGGTTCTTCATCGTGACCTTCAACAACAAAGCCGCCGCCAGTTTCATCCTCATCCTCATCATTGTGAAGTCCGGGAAAGAAGGCTGACGGCTGATGCGAATCTGGCTCTTCCTCCTCATAACCTTCTGGGAAGAATCCACCGGCAGTATCTTCATCTCGCTGCTCCATGATTCGTCGCTGAGCCTCCACATCCTTGTCTTCTTTTTCTTTTTCTTTGTTCTTGTTTGTCTGGAATTGACAGAGTCAGCATTACTTGAACCTTTTCACCACAGACGCCCCGAGAGTTTTAATGCCTTTTCTGGATGTCTCAGAGCTAACCGAAACCTTCAAAATTGGTAAAACTCACGAATGATGCGCACAAAAATTGAACTGCTCGAGGAATCTACATACCCAAGGGTTGAGGGCGTCAACTTCATCTCCAGCGTCATCACCATATTCCTGCCTAACCCACTTCTTGATCCTCAAACCCTTTAAGAACCTGCTCCATTTTTCCAAAATATGCTTTCTCTTTTTCTCGTCCTCCTTTCTGACTCTCTCGGCTTCGTCCTTCGCGAATTCGACCATCATATTTTCGTAATGCTCCTCTGCAACTACGACTCCAGTGATAATTGGCACTGCCATCCGATGGCCGAATTCGAAACCAGTGACAGCTTCCGCATAGTCGATTCCCAGGCGTTTGCAGACTTTCACTGTTCCTCGGTAAGGTATATGAACTGCTCCTTCTGGAAGCATGCTGTCCACATATAAATCGATGTTTCCAAACGAATTCTTGGGAATGATGCCGTTTTCGATAGGCGGAGGAACGATCCAATCTGTCTGATCCCAGCTGTATAAACCTTGCAACATCTTTTCTCCGGTGGCATGTTCCGCTTCTGCAAGCTCGCGCCTGCGGTTAGTCGTTGCTACTCGATAAGGAACGCGTTTGAGTGGTTCTTCGCCGTGTATAGGGGCTCGTCCTTGTTTGTGCCACGTCTCCATGCTCTTACAACTCACCACGTCTTTTCGGAGGAAGACCTTTTCTTCAGTCGAGTTGCCGCCTTTTCCTTTGACTGTGAACAACCTGACGTGCTTGGCCGAGGGTAGCAGAGCTTCTTCTCGTTTGAGAAATCTCTCTAGAACGAATTCCGATGAGGTCTTAAAGTACTGTAGTGACTCTTTCCCTTCTTCCACCACTTTCTTCTCACGCTTAGCAGGCTTCAGAATTGTAGCTTCTTCAAAATCATCGGCTTCAGTACGTGGACATTTCTTAGTGCCACGAACGTAACCTCGCATAACATCCTTGAACCAGTCGTACGTTTCATGATGCTTGATTTTCCCCTTTTTATCATGAATAGGCACTTTCTCAGCTAGTAGCCGGTTTCCTTTCGTTCGACCAGGCCACATGCGACCTTTGAGATATCGAGTCGTCACGTCTTTCGCTGTGCCATCTTGAGAATACCCAATCACATACGATGTGGTATGTCTAGCCTTTTCAGACTTAGTAGGGGGCAAGAACTTCTCAAGAAGCTCGTCATTTGTAGCTAGCAGATGGAGAACAACCGCATCGACGGGAGTGTAAGTGTTTGTGACTGGGGACAAGACTTCCGTCCAGTATGAGGCAGTAATGAGATCTTTGTCGTATGGTAATGAGCCTTGTGCACGTTTCTTGGCTGGAGTGACGTCAATAACAGATTCATCGTCACTTTCAAAAGGGGTCGCATCAGATTCGGACAAGTCAATTGGCTCGTCTTTCTTGCCACTGGCTCGTGAGCTCCGCGGTCCCGACGGGCCCGACTTTGGAGTTGCCTTCAAGGGCTTCTTTGTCTTCGGCGTGGTTTTTGCTTTTCCCTTTGGAGCGGATCTGGATGCTGGATGGTCATCACCAGCACTGCTTTCCTCGTCGTCCTCGGAAGACCCAGAAAGATCATTCTCCTTTGGCTTCTTCAGCTTCCGAGGATTTTTCTCTAAAGCTTCCTCACTTTGACTCCATCCAAATCCAACAGGTTGTAAATTCGCCACAAGTCGGGCTTCTAGACCTAGTCCCCTCAACAAGGCTGTAAAGAGTTGCGCGCCGACATCACGACTGCCTTCCATAGCTTTAGCACATTCCTTGAATTCCTCTTTATCTCGTATTCTCTCGCCATGTCGTTCTGGGTCGTGGTCTTCCTTTTCAAAGCTTTTGGTTTCCTCATCTAACCTCTCAAGGGACATATAGCCCAATTTTCGGAGACCTGGTGCCATTATCCGGAATCTCTGTTTCCAGAAACTCATCAAGACTTTGAGAAGTCTGAAAAGTGGATCACCTCGACTCATATTAACCTTTCCAGAGTCAAGTCTCTCTGCAGGCTGACCCCAGTCACGCTGACTTCTGACATCGGCCTTCTTGCCCTTTGCGTTCTTCGCTTTCCCTTTGGCCTTTCCCTTCGGGGTCTCTTCCTTTGCTCCCATTCCGCTATTCTTCCTCCATTTCTCAATCTCTTGCAGTACACCAGGGGTCAACTGCTTCACTAATATCTGCTGTAACTCTTTATCGCATAACCACGCATTCCGAATTGAATTGTGAAACATAAGCATCTGCACATGGACCTGATGTGTAGCAACCCGAATCTGCCTCTCAATTTTGCTCGGCCCCTTTTTCATACCCAGCGGGTTTGCAATTGACACTCGGTCATCCTTCCTCAGAGTCAACTCAAGATCGCCCGTCGGCATGGGCGCAGAAGGAACAGGCGCCGCATTTGTGTCGACATCTTCAAATTCAATATCCTCATCTGACTCCTCATCATCCGATTGCTCATTCACTTTTTGCCGCTTTGCGTTTGGCACATCTTCGAATTCGTCGTCGGGTACTGAGGAAAGGGAGCTTTCGTCATCGTCGGTGGCGGCGAGCATTTCGAAACGAGCTTTGTGATCCTCAGCTGTGCGTTTATTTGCCGTTCCAGCATCGAGATCGTCGAAGAGGGTAGGTTTTCGTGGAGTTTTCGAGGTTGGTTTCGCTGCCTTGCTCTTGCCTTTGCCTTTGAGAGGACCAGGCTGAGAGGGGCTTGCTTCTGGTGAGGGCGAGCGTAGGCGTTTAACAGGGAGGAATGGGGGCATATCGACGCATATCCCAAGCATAGACTTGGAAGATGGAAAAACACGTCGAAATGGCCGAGGTGGTGGAAATCGGACGCGTTGATAAAAAATTCCGCAAGGAGAAGGGGAAGGCTTCAGTATCGTGAGGTCACCGGTCGATTAGCTCAGGAACAAGACAGGGGTAGTTGATAGCTGATCCAGACCGCGGTGGGCCCTTCCGCAGTGGTGGATCTCGAATGTGAATAAGCTGTCGAAACTTTCAATACAATCATAAAATAGCTCTGGGGTTTTGTGTGAACTCTTTCGAGACCTTATATGGTTATATGCCCCGCGTCTATGGTTCTATGTTTGTTCAGAGCGACTAGATCCCATGACACCTTGCTATGCATCCCGAGCCTCTGGGTATTTTCTACTTCACTCGGTATGTGTATCATGTCTACTATGTCACTCGTGTCCATGTCGCTTGCGCCATTCCTTTATGCCGTTATTCATTTCCTGTTTGTTGACCCCGTCTCTAACCAAATACACTGTCAAAGTCAGCCAACTGAATAGCAGCGTCCTGGCAATGCGACTCACTCGTTACTCCCAAAGTTTCCACATTACGATTCCTTGCTTCATCATCAAAGAACAGCATATCCTCAAAAGCTAAACCCGTTGCCTTTTGTAACTTATTAAAATGCGTCATCTTGCTTCCAGGATATATCTCCAAGTGATCAAAATATTCTATCGCTTTCCTCTTCTTGCCCTCCCCATCCCCAATATGCAACAGCCGTAACATCTCTCTCCCTAGATCAGGAGCAGATGTTCTTGACGCCGCGCCGACTTTGATGCCGTGTTCGCGGAGGGAGGAGAGGATGGAGGGGACTTCGTGGTAAAAGGAGAAGTTCTCCCCGAATCGATCTTTTGCAGAGCTGTGATCAGAGGACGCTTTAATAGGAGGTGTAACGTGTGTATCCACCCAGAAAGGCCATAGTGTGTAGTCGAGGTCGAATACTATGAGCTTTGGAAGGGCACCTTCGTGGAAGGAGGCTGGGGGCTCGATGCCGCTGGATTCGGCTGAAGGGGAAGCTTTGCTGAGTTTCTTCACCATTGTGGCCAGTAGAAGGATTAGCAAAGTGAAAATGAAAAGGCGCGCCGTATTGACAAAATTTTGCGATGTTTTCTACTTCTGAAGGATGTTAAAATGTTGAGAGCTTCTGGCTTGCTTATACGAAGTTCGTACCTGGATCATGCCGTCACAGCGATAACTTTAAATTATGGGGAGTTCATAACAACAACTTTCTCGCCCTGGACCAAAAAAGCGGCACTGGTTTTGCATGTCCCAGGCTATGTGGAACATTCAAAAACGGTAATATTCAGTGCCGCTTTCCTGTCCCCCTCGGCCCCCCAAGATTTCACATTTTTAAATTATTTATGCAAGCTTGTGAATTTATGCCTTTCCTATTACTCACTCGAAACGTCCCGCACTTATTTTCTTCAATCTTTTCATTCTTTGCCTCAAACCCTCCAAGGTGCTATTCCACTCGCAAGTTGGTACCGTTACTTCAGAATATCGCCAGCCCTAAGGTTTGCTCATCTTCATAACGCTTGCAACATGGCAAACAACGCCCTTGCCATTTTGGCGATGGCTGCCGCATACGTTCAGCAATCCGAATCAATGCAAGAAATCCCCAGATTTGGCATCCGCAGAGCCAGATCATCCGACATTCCTTTGCTTGAGCGCGTCGAACGATCTGCAGCCGAACTCTTTCGAACGGTCAATCTTGGATTCTTGGCTGATGGTCCAAGCCTAGATCCTGCAGTCCTTTCAGCCATGGCAAAGCAGAATCACCTCTGGATCGCTGTGAATGAATGGGATCAGCCAATAGGATTTCTTGGTGGAGAGAACTTGGACGGAAATTTTCACTTGGTGGAGGTGTCCGTCGCACAAGACTTCCAGGGAAGGGGTATTGGGAAAGCGTTGATGATGAGCATGGTCGAGCAAGTTCAGAGGGAGGGATACAAATCGATCACCTTGACAACCTATAAAGATTTGCCTTGGAATGGCCGGTGGTACGCCAGAATGGGGTTCGTGGAGGTCCTTGCTCAGGCAATGGGGAGAAGATACGTGGACATTTTGGTGCAGGAAGGAAAGCTTGGTCTGGATCGAGAGAGCCGATGTGTGATGAGGAAGATGCTTTGATGGGTTATTGGAATTTTCGAAGTGCAAAACTTTGCTCTGTATGTTTTCCGGCATCCACATTTCTCCCAACGAACGCGTTCGAAAAGCCGGCTAGAAAAACTTCCAATTCGAGAGGATCATTCAGCGTCCTCCTTAGAACGAAAACCTCGGAACACAAAAAATGGGACGACACCACCATGTCTCGAAAGAAGAAAGCAAGCAAACACAGACCAGTTTCTAAATTGAGGGACTTGCAACTGCTATTGACGCCAATGGAGATCCCCCGGATCGTAATGCCACGCCACCCGCGTGGAATCGATCGGGTCTACAGTCCCAGATCAGGGGTGACATGTGCAAGTTTTGACGGTTATCGACATCGGAAGACTTCTTTGCCAAACCTATTCGATACGCCTTCCCCGACCTCGCATGGAACAGGGTTCGCGAATCAGCAGGTGCCCGGCGGGATGGATCGGAGTTGCACCAATTGGTTGGACAAGACAATGGTCTCTACACTTGCAACAATATGGGAATGAGACAAAGCGTGTAATGGAATTATATGGTGGGAAGCTTTCAAAATATCTAGGATGCACATTGTAGCACCATTATGTAAGACCATTTGATCAAAGGACACTTGGACAGGGGCGTTATCAATTACTAGCGGCGTCCATCTTATTCTTATCGACAGCTTGGGGGTTTGGAGATCTTGGCGCAACACCAACCTGTCATGTCCTTTGATTTATCTCGTTGCTACTCCTCCATATTCCTGATAAGTTCTGAGGTAGCGTCATATTTTCTTGTAGATTCCCCAATGGATTAGAAGGCCGGCTAGCTACAGGCTTGCGGCATAGCTTGCGCGCATCTTAGCTCTTCTTACCTCGGGACAGTGCATCATCTCTAATTCTCTGTACCATGTCGACACGCTTTTCTTCTTCCTCTGCAGCATCCAAGGAACTCAAGCATGCCATTATTGTGTGGAGGGTCTGAGGCTTGACCGTGCTACAGTGGCCAGACAGCAATTCGATGCAAATTGTTCAGCACAGTACCAGCCCTATCAGGCCTCACGAGATACCTCCGCTTGCAGTTTGATATCCACCCTTGAGAGACGATGGAGGCTGAGAGCTGCATCTTCTGCATCTCTTGTATCCGAGATGCGGAGTTGGCCAATCCAAGCCGAATTCTAGCGAAGTCTACTACTCAATCTAAAGATAAAGTTGCGACTTCCCCTCTCGCTTCCTGCAGCATTCGTTCATTCATTTCACACATAAATTTTTCTCGAATTCCTCTTTGATTTTTTCTTCCTTAAATTCTTCAACCTGCTCAACCTGTTCGACATGGCGATTTCTCCTCCGCAAGAAAAGGCTCCGACGCCATATATTGGCTCTGAACAAGCTACGCTAGTCGACGAACCTGCTCCTATCTACCTCGAGGTCAATGAGACTGGCCATGTCCAAGAATTAGAGCGCAACTTCTCCTTGCTCTCTGTCTGCTCTGTTGGCATCGTCACCGGTAATACCTGGGCTGCCCTTGGCGGTAGCATCGCTGTTGCCATCTAGTAAGATAAGACCCTTATCACCACATTCAATCTGATACTGATAGATAACTAGCAATGGAGGGCCACCTGGTGTTTTGTACGAATTCATTGCTGTCTCAATCTTCTACTGGCTCGTTGCTGCCTCCCTCGCTGTTGGTTTCCCCCCGTTGGGATAACATTTTCTCTAGCTAATTGAGCAATACAGGAGCTTGCGTCTTCTATGCCAAGTAGTGCAGGAGTATATCATTGGGCTTCAATTACTCCAGGTCCCAAGTATGGACGCATTTGTGGGTGGTTCGCTGGTTGGTGGAATACCTTTGCTTGGTATGATTGCCCCACTTCCGCCAGACGTCGCCAAAGATTGAAGACTAATTCATGACTAGGATCTGTGCCTCCGGTGAGTACATCTAGACACTCAGCCTTGTGGACCGCTCTTCTGACCCTGTGATGTACAGCCTCGATGGCTAGCATCAGTGCCCAAATCGCCACGGCGATGTACGTACTGTACCACCCTGGCTTTATCCCTGACCGATGGAGTATCTTCATTGCTCACCTCATCGTCACTTTAATATGCTGCACCACCGTCCTGTGTGCCAACAGAGCCTTACCAATGATTAATCAGATCGGCTTGTTCTTCATTTTAGCAGGTGTCGTCATTACCATTGTGATCTGCGCAATCATGCCACATACGAGTGGTTCTGGTTACGCATCCAGTTCCTTTGTCTGGGCCAACTGGGAGACTCAGACCGGATACTCTAGCAATGGCTTTGTCTTTCTTACGGGAATGCTAAATGGAGCCTACGCGGTCGGAACTCCGGACTGTGTTTCTCACCTGGCCGAAGAGATCCCTAATCCAAAGCGCAATGTCCCTCTTGCCATTGCTGCGCAGATGGTCATTGGTTTCTTCACAGCATTCTTCTACATTATCGCTATATTTTACGCCACCACGGATCTTACAAGCGTCCTGAACTCTTCATCCTTTCCTCTTGCAACAATATACCAGCAAGCTACCGGTGGTAGCGTTCCGGCAACCATGGGACTCTTGTTCCTCATCTTCGTCCCTATTTTCTGTACCTGCATCGGAACCTTCATCACTGCAGGACGTTGTCTCTGGACTCTTGCCCGGGACGAAGCCATTCCCCTTTCTGGATTCATTGGTGTCATATCAGCGCGTTGGAAGAATCCGTTTCGTGCAACGTGGATCTGTGGTGTCTTCTCGATTCTATTGGGATCAATCTATGTAAGTCATCAGACTGTTTTACACTTATCCAAGAGAACCTTCTTTGAGCCCTCGAATTGGTATGACGGCTGCTGACTTGTGCTTTGAATAGATTGGCTCTGTCACGGCTTTCAATGCCTTTGTTGGCTCGTTCGTGGTTCTCTCAACGCTATCATACCTTGCTGCCATCTTGCCCTTCATCTTCACGAAGCGATTCTCCCAAGCCTCGTCGGCGCCAGGCCCATTCATCAACAGCATGAGACCCGGACCCTACACGATGGGTAACAAAGTTGGATACGCCGTCAACGTTATTTCTTGCGTATACATCATTGTGTTTGTGGTCATCTACTGTTTCCCATATTCGATGCCGGTAGCCGCGGTCAGCATGAACTATTCGTGCTTGATCGCAGGCGGAATTTCAATGTTTGCGGGAATCTGGTGGTATTTTGGCAGTGACAAATACATTGGCCCTCAAACAATAGTCCACGAAGGCGACGTAGAGACCTCTGTAACTTCTGCGGTCGAAAAGTCTCAGCTGTAGTTGGCTTCGTCCCAGGGCAGCGTTTTGCGTTGGAGATTTTTGTGGGTGAGCGTATTTGAGGTCTTCTGGTCATTTGGGTAGAGCCATACGAAGAAAGACTGTGTACGCAAGATATGCTACATGTTACTAATAAAAGAAACTTTAATGTCACAAATCAAAAATCTGGCCAAGATTGAGTGACATATATTGGTAAATAATGTTTTGAGTGTGCATACCGCTAACTACTATCAAAGTTCCGGTCAAAAGAATGGTCGAATACAAATCATCTTCCGCCTCATTTCTAACTCATAGTTGAAACCACCCGAGATATGATGTCGCGCGCTCTTTCTAATACCCTTGCGCCTTCAAATGTCCACAAAGTCCCTACCAAGGTATGATAGTCCCATCATAACTTACAAAAGACCCCGAAGTCGTGATCTTCGTCGCGGCATCAATCTACCTCATGTTAGCGAGCTCGCCTTCCGCTTTCCAATTCGCACTCACCTGCTTCAAGACCCCTTTCACACTATCGTCCAGCGTCATCGGTGGCTCTTTAACCCCAATACTATCCGCAAAATTCTGCCCATTAGCAGTCTTCACCCAACCCGGATGAATTGCCACCGCGACAATACCATCATGCTCATAATGCACCTTCCTCACAAAATAATTGGCACCAGATTTACTAACACCGTAAGCCAGTGTCGGCGCCTTGCCTTCCATAGCTGCGACACTGCCCAAGCTGCTGCTAATCAAGATGAATTTGCTGTCTTGGGCGAGCAGCGGGTACAGGGATTGGAAGAGCGAGATCGGGCCCAGGGTGTTGACTTGGAAGTGATTCACGAGCGAAGAGTACGGTGTGCTGAGTGTAGGACGGAATGAGGACCCTAGACCGGCATTTGCGACGATGCAGTCGATTTTCGTGATCTTGTGCGCGGTGGTCAAATCGCGGTGCACGCCCTGGGTGTTGCGCTCCAGGGACGTGTCATGTGTGTGCTCGACGTCGAAGTCGAGGTAAGTGATGATGAGCTTGCTGTCTTTGCCTAGCGGCAGAGCGGTGAGCTCTTCCTTTGAAGTCTTGTCTGAGCGGATTGTTACGATGACCGTGGTGGCGGGACGCAGGAGCAGTGAAGCTGTAAGCCCGAAACCGATTCCTGTTGGGTGGTTTAGCGAGTAAATAGGGGTAAAATAGGGGTAGCGAGGGGTCAAACCTCGATTTCCTCCTGTGATCAAATAAGCTGTGTTAGATGACATTTTGGGCGCTTGAGATGCGCTTCCTCAATTTTGAGACTGAACGATGTTGTGGTGGTGGAGATGTGTGTGCCGAAAGTTCAAAAAGTTGTTGAGGACCGAGATTCGAAAGAGGGGTGCGACGTGACCTTTTTGTAGGTGGGCCCGTGTTTTGGAGCTAGGAATGCGATTGGAGAATGTGACCTGAAGTGATTTTTTGGCTGATTACGTGCCTTGACAGTGCATGGTCATCTTTACACTGATTTGTTGAGCCTAGAATGAAAGTTGAAGCCTTCGTGGTGATTTCGCGCTAAATCTGGTCGGAACAAGGTGCCAATGCGGACCAACTGTTACCCGAATCTAATATCGCTACAAATTCTGCGTAACTTTCGAAATAAGGGTTGCAATTAGCTGAGCATATATGATTATTCACTACCTCAGCTATTTGGCTCAGTTACATGTATTCAACCCCTGATCTCGAAGTGTCTGTTGTTCGACAAGCCCCTTTTTTACCCGAGAGGAAATTGGCGTCAAACAGGGTCGGAATCCTTCCTTCACATCCAAATTTCCATCTTCTTGTGTGAAAGATTATGATTCGTCCCATAAGTGCTTTGAACTTGGTAAATCCTGCAACCAGGGGTCTTCTCGTGCTAAATCAACCCCCAATTTGGTGCTTCGAAGGACCGCATGGGACTGAGAGGTCATCAAACCTAATAGATGCTAGTACTTCTGAGAAAAATCTACTCGGATTCTCGGGTTACCTGAAAGGTCCAGAGGTGCTCCGACACTCCTTTGAGCGAGCATGGTCCGTACATTCTATACTGTAAGTGTGGTAGCGCTCCGAGCTTGACATGCTTGGTCCCGTTTCCGTATCTCTTCTATACGTTTACTAATCACGAGGCTTTGATGCTTGATCTAACGGCTCTCAGTAGGTGCTTTTGCCATACTCAAATGCGCCCTCACCTTATGTAGAACTATAGAGTCTTTCCATCGCCTGCTAGTACAGCGCCCACTTGCGTCAACTTCAAGGATTCGTGTTCTGCCATCATGACAGGGAAAACTCCCAACGAGTCTCCTCTGCAGCGACATCGTATAAAACTTATCAAGTTCTTCGATATCGACGCGTGAAGTCTTTACGATATTCCTTCTCCGTCATCCCAGTACATGCCCTCGTCTTTGTACTCCCATTCTACTCCGACGAAGAAGATACCTCTATCCCAACACCATGTTCCGGGTGTATAGACTCGCTCTCCTGCCCATGTAATAAAAAGTTTCTTTCCCTCGGGGTGTCCGGCATTGTAGTATCGACTGCTGTCGGTGTTGAAAGAAAAATACGAACCATCTAGTTTGAGTTAGCCGAGGCCCTCTCTTTGGTTGGGAGACCAGATTTACCTGCGCAATTGAGAAGCTTGTTTCCCTGGATATATTGATCAATTTGGTTCGTTCAGAAGACTAAAATTTGATTCTCTCACCTGAAAATCTGTATGCCATCGGCCTTTAGGCACAGTCAAAATTGTAAAGTCAGCCTGAGACCAATCGCTATTCAGAGCCGCGCTGCCCCCAAAAAATATGTCGCAATCGCTGGGCCCCATAGTTGAAAACCAAGTCCCTTTGATGGTCATAGCGGAGGCTTTGTATATGAGTATTATTACACTAGTGATTTATGGCGCATTGAAAGAGGCTCACAATTCAGAAATTGCCACGTCGCAACGTATTCCCCACGATTTGACTAGGCGTGACAATTAAAGGAGCTGTGAGAATAACAATCTGAAAAGTCTGAAAGGTCTATTTGGCGTCAATTGTAACCATTGTTGAGCTTTTGAGAAATGGTTGCATCTACGGATGTCTGAATGCGGTAATTCCAAGTCACTCGAAATTGAATGTCTCACTTGAACGCAAGCTTAATTTTGTCAAAGGAGGATTTTGCATAGACATCCGTGGGCATTACAGAAATCATTTCGGAAGTTCCTTTTGGACTTGTCAATAACATGGAAGGAAGTGCTGCCGCTCGCGGCCTCGTGGAGGAGGCACCAATTCAGAGCACGATTTCCTTCGCAAAGAGCTCCTTCTAGAATCTAACTGTAATACTACACGAAGTCGTTCTAGCTCTTTCCAGGCTCCTAATTGATATTTTCGTCGAGGTCCGGGGTGATCCAGAATTGAGTTGAAGTCAACCGTGATCATATTGCCTTATTTTCGCAGGCACGTTACGACTGCTAGACCGATCAGAGATGCCAATCTTAGAATTTAATTCGCACGTACCCTCTTGATAGTTTTGCAGTTAAGATAGATGGATAAGAGCCTCGAGCCTACGCTGCCGCCGTGAGGTTCACGATGGAACCCAGGCAGCAGGTGTCCAATGCTTGCCAGTGTAACAGTAGTCTTTGTCAAGAATGACGATCCTTGATCTACCGTCACTACATTGCAAAGTTCCAATGCGCTTCCGCGGCAAATAAAGATTGTCCGTACGATCTTTAAGGCGCGAGGGCCATGCGAGCTCAATATTGCCCATCCCGTCATCCCAATAAATTACTCCATCGAACTTCCCATTTCGTCCTCCCGATGAAGAAGGTCACAATCTCTTGCTCCTTCTCCGAGGGCCATACCAGCTTTTCACCTCTCGAAGTCCACAGAACTTCGCTCCTGTATGAATCGGGTCTCCCGTTGCAGAAATAGGACTGGTGGACATAGGAGCTTTTGTTGAAGTACCAGTCCGAAGCTGTTTCTGTTAGAACAATTTGTCCGGGACATCTGAGTCCTTTTGGCTTCGTTGCCGTCTAAGCAAGTCAATCTGAAATTGCCCTAACAGTGAGATAAGCCTTAATCGAGCGATACGATTGATTGTAAACGGCAATACCTTACTGGTCGATGTCCAGAAGCCCTCCGGGAGAGTCTCCTGAGTGAAAGGAGGCTTTGCCCACGGAATACTCCTCATAATATCTTGCAATGCGGGGTTTCCATTGGGTACACTCTTCGGAGCCATACTTGAAACTGCTGCATTGTAGAAGGTAGGGGAGGGAAACCCCAGACCGCTAGTCCCTGTCATAACTGCTGTACACAGTACTTTCACCACTTCCTCAGCGAAACATCACAAAACGGCGCGAAAGCACGGCAGGTCGTTGTCGAAAAATTAGAAGGGGTGTAATTTCGGCGTCGGCTACTGTAGCAACCCGCCCCCCTGCACAGCACAGTAGAGTAAGCCCGATACGGAGTAAGATTTTACAACCTCACGATATCTCGATGCCCTCTATGAATGTAACACGCCATCCTAATTCTTTTAAAAAGTGCAAATAATTATCGCCACTGCTACTAGGCATTGATCGTACAAACATATGTTGAAGAATTCCCATAATTCAACAAAGTCGCAAGCGTTCCCTGGATATGTGGCAGATCTCACCTTCTGTCTTTAATACGAATGAAGCCACGCATCAATTTGGACAAGAGAGATTAAAACATCCTTCAACTTCGCCACCTTGATCTATGAAAGGGCTCGACAAATTTTCGAAAGTCTGAAAATTTTCAATATAGCGTCCAATAGTGAACGCGTGTCCCTGCCCCTGCCCTATTGCCTGAAGAGGGACAAGTTTTCTTGCTCGGACAATCGTAAGCTGGGTGAGAATATGGTGTTCTCGGTCATACATAAACACAAGAGAGTCTCGACGAATCATGCTCGTCATTCCGCGCGACGCCCTACTTCCAGCCTGAGAGCCCGCAAAACACTGTTGTCTACTTTGACGTCGAATATAGGTGTGGGAATCTTGCGGAAATCTTCGGAGCTTTTGGTCGTACTCCGGTGGGTATAAATCTCATGAACTCTTTCATTTTGGAGTCTCAGCTCATTTCCCCCTAGCTGGCCGAGCAGCCTTCAATTCTCGCTCCTGTCACACTTTCCCCCCGAAATCTCCCTCTGGCGTTTCTGCTCTCATCCAATGAGCAGTAACAGCGCTCGGAAGTTTCAGGGATGTGTAATCTGAAGAAACGGTGTCGAGCCCCCAATTTTGAGCTGGCAAGGTTACATTGTCTCTGACCAATTTGTTGGTGTAGAGATATTTTTGACTGGGGGTTGTGACCGTTATGGTTGTTGGCACCCAAAAATTTGATCTAAAGCATCAGAACTTGAGCAAGCCTTCCTGGTTTTTCAATACTGGCGGGCTAAATTGCCAAGAGCAAGCTATCATATAGTACGAGCAAAGTTGCCGAAAGTACCCAGGTATTTTCCCAAATCACGTTCTGTTTTTGGTCTAAATTTACTGCCTCAACAAAGACAGAACAGCCTCCATCTCCTTTCCAAAAGAAGCGTAATTTTCACCTTGACGCAGACTTAATGCATATTCAAGAGGAGTGCGACCAAGGCCATCGCATAGCGTTCGATCTGCTTTTCGTTCCAACAGAATCCGAATAGCTTCAACGTTCCCGGCCTCGACCGCGAGATGCAAAGCTGTCTTCCCATCAACCCCACACCGAAGATCCAAATGCTCTGCATCATTCCACTTCTGTAACAACTCGATTAAGATGTCCCTGTTGACGACCATATCATACTCATCTCGCGACACGGCCGTGCCATCCAGCTTACCAGGCGAACGATGGCGAATTCCTGTATTTGCCCAGGCTGACCGATGGAGTGCGCTCAGGTTGCGTGCTGGTTCGATGATGAAATCCACATTGCGGTCACTGAATTTGTGGAGGAGATAGCGCAGTCGTGGCGTTGTATGCTGTGATGAGGCAGCGATGACATGACCCAGGACGGTTGTCGGTTGCTCGAGGGAAACGAAACCAGAGCTGATGCTTAAAGCATTGATATCAGCGCCAAGGTTGAGAAATTCCGTAGCCAAAGTAAAAGCATTGTTTTGTATCGCCACGAGGAACGGGGTCTCGAGGGGTTTCTTGAGCAATAGCGGCACCTCCGATAGTTGTTGCTCAGTGTCAACTTCACATTGACGTGTCGAAATTTCTTCCGGCTGTCCATCAACGTCGATATTCGAGCGCACGAGGGTCAATGCAAGGGAGACGCCGGTATTGTGGCCTGCATTCGCCAGGACGTGAAGTGCAGTCCAATTCATGTCTTCCACCGCGAACGGATTCCTTGCGCGGGCTTTCGGATCGGCCCCATGAGCAAGTAATAGATCAACGAGATGCTTTCTGTTCCAGCGGACCGCTTCCAACAACGGCGTACGTCTCGTAGATCCGCATGGAAGGTTAATATCTGATGAGTGAAATGCCCCTTTATTCGATTCCGATTTATTTTCATCGAATGGTCCAAGTAATTCCTTCATACGAGGCGATAAAAGATATTCCACGACATGGTCGTGAGCACCACGGACTGCGTTGTAGAGCAAGGTTATGCCAAATCCTCCAATTCCTGAACCGAATATTGCGTTTTTCGATTCAGAGACAAGATAATCCAATGTGCTCGTCAATTTCTCCCTGAAGTTGGGGCCGTCCCGGAGCACCATTGAGAAAGTGTCTGCTGAATGAGTAGCGGCATGAAGGAACGGCCCAATGGTGAAGCCAAGTTTCGCTTCCTTCATTGCCTCTACCAAAAGCCTCAAACATTCAACGTTATGGGAGTATGCCGCTAATTCCATTGGTGCAGGGGATTCAGGGATCTCGTTTAACCAGAACACGCATATTGAAGCATCCTGGGCTAATTCAAGAAGTACCTTGATGATATGAGGCCGATTGTTATGGACCGCCCAAGCAAGGACAGTCCCTGGACGCTCAAAGTCTACTTCGATAGAGGCTGGGAAAATTGAGTAGGCAATCTTTTTCCGCGTACATTGGCGGACGTTCGCCCCAGCTTTGAGTAGAGCTCTCGCGAGTTCTTCAATATGAGTGTCTTCAAATGAGACTAGCCAGTGCAAACAGGACTCTCCAGACGGCGTTGCTATCGACGCATCACCGCCAAGTTCGAGGATTTTCTGAACAGTCTCCACTTGGCCGGCTCTACAGGCACATAGCAAGGGTGTCTCGCCTTGATCGTTCACCTGGTTGATACACAATATGGGAAAGGAGCTCAGCAGCTTGCTCAGAGCGACATGTTTGCCGGAGCTTGCTGCAAGATGCAAAATGCCGTCTCCTCGTTTGTTGACTTTGTAGTCCGCAATTAGATTCAACTTCCCTAGATTCTGCACCATTATATCGAGGTCATTGAAGGTGTTCATCCATTGCCAGTAAGTAAAGCCACCTAGCATCTGGTCTGGGTGAAAGAAGTTCGCTCCAACTCCTGCGAACACATCACAGAGAAGTTTCTTCACAGCTGCGTGTTTGTCGGGATCAAGTTCTTGAAGATCCTTCAAGGCCGTGCGCGATCCAACAAGAGCTGAATCATAAAGTCCGGATATCAGCTCATCCGTAGCCTCAAAGCTCTGATCGAGGGACTTGCAGATTCGATAAGTATACGCTCGAGATGGCCAGTGGTCGTAGGCTTTTTTGGACGACTCGAGAAGAAGTCTCGTAACTTCTTTGAGATTAAAAGTTGTGCCGTAACCATTTACATAATATGAAGCAAGTATGAAGCAGTCTAGTGGATTGATTAGACCGAGCAAAGTGTTCTGCTGTACCTTCAAAAGAAATCGCTGAAATAAGAAAGACTGGACCGCTGGTTCGAGGCTCTTCATTTGCTGCCATGAAAGATAATGATGCTACCACGCATTAGTACTGATGGGACGCAGCTCATCAAACGCCACTAAATTCATGACAAGCTTACATCGTAACTAGTCCTGAGTAGGATATCCTTATCACTAATAGTCATTTCGGCTCTAGTACCCGTTAGCAAGAGGAGAAGCGGCAGGTTTGGTGGCGTACACAGCCTCGGTGGATGGGTTTCCCCTCAACGCGGAAAGCGTCGCGTCCAAATTCCTTTCTTGAGGAGATAGAGACAGGCATTTACTCAAAGCTGACGATATCCTCCCGTAAAAAGAGTCTTTTCGCGCCCACGTCAAAAGCATCCGACCAATTGAGTCTGTTCGTTGAGATGTCAGAATGCACATCTTCATTGTATCCTTCAACATTGGATACACATTCGCGAGCGCCTCACTATGAGTCGCTTGTCCAGCTTCGGTCGCTGTTGTCAAAAGACGGAGGTTGGAAATCGTTTTGGCAAGCCAATCTGGAGAGAGATTTGTCGCCCGATCCTTTTGTTCAGCGATAATATAGGGCAAGTACCATGTCTCAATTGCAGTATTCTTCGCAGGACCATCCGACTCCTTGAATATCTCTAGTGTACTTAGATACGAATCTCCTTTCAAGGCCGACGAAGGCATGAACTGAAATGGATCTTTGCCGTTAGTAGCAAGCCGCCAGAGCAAGAGACCGTAGGAATATACATCTGTCGCCTTAAGAAACTGTTTTGCGAGACGTTTCTTTGCTTCGGGAGCCTTCCAGGGTTTAGTACCACCAATATGAACTTCAGCATCGGCTGCTTCTCCCACCAGGGAAAAGCCGAAGTCTGCAACTTTCGCTAGGTATTTCTTTTCCGGATGGGCGAAAATGAGCACGTTTTCAGATTTCACATCGCCGTGAATAATTCCACACCTGTGAAGAATTTTGATTCCCTCGCCAATGTCCAGAGCTAAGGAACTTCTAATTTGAGGCTCCAAAATTTCGCTCTCTTGAAGCTGTGCTAGGTTTCCATAATCCGCATACTCGACCACCAATACTGGCAATCGGTGTGACGTGTCATAAAAATTTGAGCCCCAGGCCAGTCCAAGAAAGTCAACTATGTTTGAGTGTTTTAAAAGGGGAGGGTGTACCAGAGCAAACATCTCCATCATTGCTGCTTTCATGGCCTGTCGAGTCTCGGCTGTAGGCTGGCCAGCTTCCGTGAAAGCTACCCGCGCGATTTTATAGACAACTTGACTAGGCACATCGTCCTTAGGATTGGACTGAATAATCGACAGTCCATCAAATGACCTTGTCTCTGACCATGTTGGGGCTCTTGGAATTGCCTTTTTAAAAGCTGAGAACGAGGCACCGTTTCCGATGATTGTTGATTGATCCACGGCAAGAGGCTCGAGGAACAACGATGGAATACTAGATCGCACCATATTTTGGGCATATCTAGCGATGGTAACAAAATCGAAGACGTGAGGTACGAAGACATCTTGCATCAAGGCTGCTCTGGGATGATCAACATGAGAACGGTCTGTAACTGCATCAGGGTAGGTGATCGCCTCCGAGGCGGGAACAGAAGTGACTGGTCTCCCAGAATTATCGGACATCTCGCAACCTATATGTACACGATCTTCTCGATGTTTGAAGAAGGGGTGGAATTCTGAGATTGTAAGGTTTCTTGCATGCGTTGCTCTTTCTTCAGCTGAGTGCGGCTAGAAACGCCACAATACTATTAATATATCAGTAGCATCTAGGTCCACACATTTCAAATCTCGCCTGGCGACATCTGATAACGAAGCGACAGTTTGAAATTTGACTCCTATCGCAAGATTTAATCCTGCCTCAAAGTCTTGGGCACGTCAGCCCAATATCATCGCATGATGGACCCAGTCTCGGCAGCCGGAGTTGCCCTCTCTGTGACGTCTCTTTCGTTCCAGGTGTTTGCTGGCTGCGTAAGCGGCTTCGTATTCTTGTCGACTGCCCATAGCATTGGCAAAGACGCTTCTTTTCTCCGAACGATGCTAAAGGTCGAGGAATATCGGTTCGTGCAGTGGGCAGATGCTATCGGACTCACTTCCCCGGACCCAAAGACCACTAGCCGGATCAATCTAGCATTAGCTGAGGAGCTAATGGTGCACCTCCAGGATAGGTTCGACCAAAAGAAACTTAAGGAAAGATACAAGCTGGAGCTGATTCCCTCCCCTTCCGCTAAACAGATCGGCGAGGAAGCCGCAGAGACGAGAGAGAGCCAAGATATATTGGCAAGAGCAGTTGGTGATGAGAAGAGGGGTGAGATACTCGCACGAGCAAAACTCATCCAGAACAAAAACAATCTGCCTAAACGACTCTGGTGGGCAGCAGTGGATAAATCGCGATTGCAAGATCTTATCAAGGACGTTGGGAGAATAATCGACGCGCTCTGGGCTCTTCTCGAGCCACAGAGACAGGCCGACCTATCACAGACAATCGAGCGTGCGTTGTCAGTAGTCATCAAGACGAGTAAAGATCTGGGCGAACTGAAAGGTCTTCAAATCAGTCTCAGCGACTACACAGAAGTGTTACGAGCGCAGGCCTCTCTCTCTACAGCTGCTGGGCTGAAAATAGTACGAGAGCAACTTCCAGATGACAGTGGTGTTCGTCCGACGACCACAGGAGATCCGGCAGCTTTGTTCCCCATGCACGCTCAAGTCAGACCTCTGGAGCCTTTGAACAGTACGTTGCTGAAGCAAAAAACTGGCACCTCAGGAAGCAACGGGACATATCTGGCAGACTATGCTGGGAGACTAGTATTAGTCGAGTCTAAGAAAGTGGACCCCAGGATGAAAGCAAAATTGAGAATAAGAGCAGAGAATCTCGCTATTCTGCTTTCTCAGCCAAAGCAACCAGGATTTTCAACCTTGAAGTGCATAGGGTTTCTGGAAGACAAAGACAACTTCGCCTTCGTGTATGAATACCCTGTTGATCCTTACAGTCTGAACGAAGGGGCGCAGCAATCTTTGCAAGATTTCCTCAGAGACTCAAAAGCTCGACCCCCGAGCGTCACAGCACGGATTAAACTCGCTCTGGAGATTTGCAGGACAGTTCTTACTGTCCATACTGCAGGCTGGCTGCATAAAAACATTCGCTCAGAGAATGTACTCTTCTTTCCTGGCCCGAACACGTCAATTCCTTCTGGTGTGCTAGGAAGCCCGTTCTTCACCGGTTTCACATTTTCCCGTGCCAATTCTCCGGTTGAAATTAGCGACCAGGCGTCGGAAGACCCTCAACTCGACATATACAGACACCCCCATGCCCTAGGGGAGCCATCCACCTCGTACGCGATGTATATGGATTTGTACTCGCTGGGACTTGTCCTCATTGAGATTTCGGAGTGGCGTCCGCTCAAACATATCATCAAGAAGCTTGTTGATGTGACGAAACGTGGCGTGGAAATTCCTTTGAGTGAGTTATCAGGGATTCGGAACTGGCTGATTGAGAATCAAATCTCTAATGGTCATGTCAATTTTCGCATGGGAGAGATATATGGAAAAGGGCTCTCTCAGCTTCTGAGTGATCGAGCCCCTGTGGGACAGGATCAGAGAGATGATGAAGAGTTGCTCGCATTTCAGCAATTTGTGCGAGAGCTCAGCAAATGCCATGTGTAATCGTCAATTTGTATCTCGGTGTCTGAATTTCTCGAGGGGTTAAACAGTACACATTTGCCAGTAGTCCTTGCGAAGAGAGCCAGTTAATAACGACCATTAACGTGGCGCCTTTCTCGCTGAGTTAAATCATGCTGTATTCGTTTAGGAATCGCATTTTATGAGGTTGTCGCGATTGACTGCAAACGGAGGTGCCGTGCAGGGTTGGAGACCACAATACCAGTAAAACGCTTTCCCGTACTGGTTTAGCTTTCAGAATTTTGACCTGTAATTATTTTCTGAACGAAAATTCGGTCCGGGAATGATATACTTTTCAGAAAAATTACAAAATGCTTTGTGCTCTCGGGAAAAATTGGCCAATCTTGTCGAAGTTTTCGCGGTGCCACTTTCGTGGTTGGCAAGGCGACCTCCCCCTGCAACGTCACGAACCCCTTTCATAGCCATCGATGTGACATTTTCAAGATCGAAAGCAATAATCGCGCCCTGTTGTGCGAGTGTCACTGCAGACAGTGGCGTCGATAAGTGGCGGGCCGGTATGTGTTGAGCTAGGCAGATTCGACTCCATATTCGCTTGCATCCATGGGTGGTGGTCCCAAGTGCAATTCCGATACGCCTCTTCACCATTCTCGTAATATATTCAATGAGTATTGAAAAGCTCTGTGAGCATAGAAATATTATCCAAGAGCAATGAGAAGAGCATTCCAGGTAGCTCATTCTCGTACAGGTTGGCAAGCTTTACGATCAGATGCCATAGACGCGTGCGACTTGCCTTTTCCGTCTTTGATTGATAGCAATCCGTGTTGGGGTATACGACAGCATTATGTCACAGAATGTACCGGGAGTTGCAAGAAATATCAATTCCTTAGAATATTCCTGCATTATCTTAACCAGCGCATTCGAAAGGACCATCCGAAAGTTTGCCTGCGAATTGACGCTCCATTCACACTCTCTGCTCCGGTTCCCAGTAAATGCTACTCTGCGTCGAATTTACTTCTTGTAAACATTGACATTCGGGGCAGTGGTAGGTGGAGGAGCCTTGACCGTCGTTGAAGTAAGTGCTGCTGTTGCCATTGGCATAGTAGTATGAGCCATCTAAGGGAGTTGGCAGTAGACATTGAAGATTCATGGAATAATTTACTGGAGTTGCCGTAGTGGTATGCGTTGCCAGATGGCTGGCTACGAGTATCATAGCTGTTGCCCTGCTGAATCATTAGATATAATTTGCGTTTCTTAGCACTCCGTTATCAAGCCAGACATTCCAAGCATTTTCTGCCTCCCCGAGGGTGAGAGAGGATGGTGAAATTGCTTCCCTTACTCGTAGGCATGAATGTTTCAATTGCTGTGATTGGGCAAGCAGGTAAACCGAATAGAATAGCTCTTGGTCTATTCGGCAGATAGATTGGCCGGAAACCTCCGCCAGCACTCCCTGAGGGCAGTGAAATATTACACTAATCAATGATTTTCAAGCTCAATCTCCGTCAGATTCTTGAGATGGGATTGCCAGATCAATCGTAAAGAGGACATCTTTCGTCGTCTCAATAGTGATCCATTCCTCCACCACATGATTGCTCGTACTCATCTGGCCGCCGAATTCAGTTGGCCAATCTTTGACATCCCATTCCAAACCCTTGGTTGTGATGATGGATGGCCCCTTCAATGGTATGACACCAACATGCTTGCCCAAGCCAATATCATGAAAAGTCTCTCGAGCTTTTATCTTGTGTTTTCCAGACTTCAGGACAAAAGTGACACCTTCACTTGAAAGAAGGAACATTCTGCCAGACGCGTAGTCTTTTTGGTAAAGATAAAGATGATGCAACATTGAGAGTCCTTGATCTACCCGTCCACAAAGTCCTCCAATCGCCACAATATTGAGAGGCTTTGGGTTTTCGGCCCAGATGTGATTGACGGCCTTCATGAAATCCGTGGAATATTGATCCGAATCATGCGTGATTTTGATACCTTTGTCATTCCAGTATTTCGTAGCAGCGGGGCTAATAGAGTCCAAGTCCCCAATGACTAGATCGACTTCCAGATCGTCTCCTTGGCTTGCGACATTCAGGTCGTGGATGCGATTTGCACCTCCATCAGCAGCAACTTTGTAGACGGAGTTCTTCCAGATCTTGGCATACAGAGATGATCTGAGCTCCAAGGGTTGATTGAGGATGACGAGAGCACAATCCTTGTGTGTTGTTGGATCATCTGACAAGACATCAGCAGGATGCCATGTCGTTATCTCTTCGATCGAGCTCATGCTTGGATTTAAAGAACGGCCAGGGACTTGATTATGCGACTAAGCCCATTGTTTAAGATGGCGGCGAGGTAGAAGACCAGAGATAGGAAGAGACCAGACGATAAATAAGGCGGAGAAAAGAAGGTCGAATGCTTGATGGCGGAAATGATGAAGAAGTCAGAATCAGAACCGCCGACAAAGGAAACCCAATCACGTGCGCGGCCCGGATTTCAAAATTTGGCCGGGGTGCTGCTTACAAAATACAAAATATCTCCATCATCATCAAGCTCGGATGTCCTCGCGCCACCTTTCTTTTGTCCCATTCTGCGGATGCCCAGATTACTGTCTTTAAATTCGAGCTTCCTATCATGTTTAAGTCCGCTGTGCGAGCTGCGCCCAGGCGCATGTTGCCACCTCGAACAGTCCTCAACAGCGCCGGAAGAAGATCTCTAAGCACAGCTCCGCCAACGCAGAAGTCGAGGAGTTGGAAGAGCAGTGCTGTGAGATGGGCATTGGCTGCCGGAGGAATCTACTACTACAATACGAGCAATGTATTCGCAGAGGAACCGGAAGGTACGGAAGAAGACGTCCGCATCTTTGAAAAATGGGAGTGCTAATTGTACTATAGCTACGATCCAGAGACTCGATGAATCGATACATCATATTCAAGAGTCGAAACAACCAACGGTAGATGCGATTGTGGAAGAGAAGAGACAGCGAGAGGCCGAGCGAATCGCGGAGGAGCAACGGAGGCAGCAAGCAGCAGAAGCAACAATGGCTGAAGAGGGAGGGGAGAGGAGCGAGGAAGAGGGAGGCTTAGATGGTTTAGAGGAGGAGGCAGATCAACAAGGTGCTTTCAATCCAGAGACTGGAGAGATCAACTGGGATTGCCCATGTTTGGGAGGTATGGCACACGGTCCTTGCGGCGAGGAATTCAAGGCGGCTTTCAGCTGTTTTGTGTACTCGAAGGAGGAGCCAAAGGGTGTGGAGTGTATAGATAAGTTTAAGTGCGTGTTTTTGGCATGATCTGGAGGGCGAAGCTGACAAATTTGCAGGGGAATGCAGGACTGCTTCCGTCAACATCCCGAGATGTACGGCTCGGAATTAGAGGACGACGACGATGAAGTCGAAGAGGAGCTGCGTGCGAGAGAAGCTGACCCTGCATCGGGAGATGATGTAGGAGATGATGCGCCTCAACCAAGCCCCCAGAAAGCCGCGGAGCCTATGAAGGAAACGCCACGAACGACGGACCAAAAGGCACCTCCTCCAGAGCCTAAATCACCTAGTCCAGAATCACATAGCGAAAGCTCGAAAAGGACGGCGAGCAAGCCAGAGAGATCCGGGGACGAAGGTGGTGAGTTATTACCAAAGGCAGCACACGATGCTACCTCCAAAAACGAGTAGACGCTGGTTTGGGAATGGTTCCTGTAATAGATGTATTATGTATAAATACTCAAGATGCATAACGAGGGGCGTAAATATGTAGAATACCAGGAATGAAAATCTCCAACACATGAACGCAGACTGGACTCTAAGGCCAACATCGGCAACTTTCAAATAGAGTTCTGATAGTCAAATATTTTTTAGTGCTTCTTCACTCATGATCTGCATGACTCTCCGTTGAGCCGCCTACGTCAACTTCCAAGGAAGTGCCAAGCGAGTCGAACCACCCAGTTTTGTTCACATGCGAGCAGCACACGACTTCTTCCGCTCTCCCAACCTCGCGATACCCATCAAAACAATCTCTTCCTACGACCTTCTCGTGAGTATACAGCTCTTACCGGTATCATTCCAAGTACTAACCCTCTCTAGCGACTCCACCTAAGCAAAAATGTCGTACGCAGCAGCAGCGGCTAAAGGCCCAAAACAGACGGATGAAGAGGTATGAAGCTCTATTTGTCGCAAATTCAGCTTCACAACAGTTTTTCAAGCTCAAGGCAGCTTTAAGATACAAGGTCGTCGCAATACTGTGAATCCAGCTAACATCTCATCAGAGACGTGCCCCAGCTCCTCCAGAGATCATCCCCCATGAATCTGCGAGCACCTCTTCCCTGATCGATGTTGACACCGACTCCGTACACACAGTCCCCTCCGACTTTTCCTCGCAACCCATCCAAACCGAGACACAAATGGACCGCCTCGAGCACGAAGCTTTGGCCGCTGAAGCACGCGCCAAGGAGCTAGCTTCTAAAGCCTCGAAGGAGTTCTCCAAGGAGGAGAAGAACGCTAAGGCTAAGGCGAAGAAGGCGGCTAGCAGAATTGAAGCCAATAGCGATAACCCTGTGTTCATTGGCAATGCTGTTGCGGTTGTGGCGATCAGTGCTGGGCTGGGATTTGGAGCTTATCGGAAGTATGCTGCGGGTGAACTTAGCTGGAAGGTTGTTGGTGCTTGGAGCGGGGTCGTTGGCCTGTTTGCCGTTGGGGATTACTATTTGAGCCAGTATGTTGACGTCGCTTGCTGTCATTCGGGTGGACCATGTGCTAATGATATGATAGGTACCTCTTCAAGAACAAATACCCACCGAAGAAGTAAAGGGTTGATAATATTGGGGGGGCATGGTTTCTAGCTTTGGCGCGGGCCTGGGTGGTTTTGGTTTTATGCGCTTTTTTCTCATACTCTCAGCTCATGCGTTCACGCCGCTCTTCGTGTTTTGATAGTGTGTTTGTATGATGGTCTATATTGGCCAGGTTAATTTATGAAGGCCTGATTACGGAACGGATTCATGAACAGACTTTTGGTTGTTTGACAACCATTTGGCAATTTCTCGACGATGGAAGACTCGCCTCGTTGCCCCTGCTTCTCCTCTTCCTGATTCCCAGCCATCCTCTATTATTTTATCATCCCCCAAAATAGTTGCCCAGAAACGGGGAATTACACACCTTCATTCAATCTGAAGGCCGTGTAATTCACAGCGCCCCTGTATCTCCAGAAAATGTTAAATGTTACAGGTTCTCGGTTCCTCTCCGGCAGTACCTCAACCAGAATACCTTCGCTTCCCCAAGGTACAATATATACTCAAATAAGTAACTCGTTTCAACAAAACAAGCCCGTAGTTGCGATGCAAGATGCTTATCCTCTAGGTTCCAACTAACACTCTCAGCATATCGTCCTGGCTAAGACGTTAAAATTGGCTCCGGCCGGATAAAAAATCAAACTCTATTCAGCTGGGCTTGGTTTCTCTTGTAAACGGTCCTGTGCGCTTTGTGAGGCCCAAGGCGCATACGGTCAAGAGTTTTCCGTATTAAAAATCAACCCTTCCTTCCTCGAGGAGGCTTGGTTTCTGTTGTAAAACTCTTCGGACTTTCTCGCTCCAAATAAGTCCCCCAGTGGCTTTGGATTCAAGCGGGTTAACAGTTTTGCATTTCTTTTGTCTCTGATTTTGGGTCTTGGACATAAGAAACCTGAGGCCAGCTGAGAGACTTTTTTGCTCCTGTAACATTTTCCTTTTCCCTTCGGTAAACGCTGGATTTTCTTTTTTGTGAATTGAATATTCCCATTCCTCCCAGCTTTGGAGTAACTATATTCCTGCTTTGGAAGACTATCTCTTAGGGGACCGCGATCTTTGAGGCAACTGAGGTTGAAGAATGTGATCCAGTCGCTGAAGTTCCCACTTCCAGTGTTAGCCAGCCTCGAATGGTGACTGGTTACGGATTTTGGGTCAATATTCAATGATTGAATCCGCATTTTCGAGGCTTTGGCAAGATATGGCGAGCCATCATGTGATTAGGTGTCTCTCCGACGATATTAGCAGCATTCGAGAATTTAGAATGCTGTCTTACTTGCCTGAACTTACGAGTTATATCAGACCGCTTAGGCTCATACTGTGCCCTGGAAGGAGCGATAGCTAAGCAGCCACAAACCTCGATCGGCGCCTACCTCACGGCTCATAAGGAGGTGCCATCTCCTCATCCACATATGGTGGAGGCAACTCTCTTGGAAGAGTCCGGTAAGCAGGAGGCATTCCTCTCCTCATACAGGGACAATCAGCATGGCCAAGGAGTGGTGTAACCTCACCACCAATTGCCACTAGACTTCCACACCAGAAACAGGTCCCTTCTCGTACTAGTTGATGTCTTGGTTGTCCTCTTCTTATCCGTCTTCTAGGCCGAAACTCGCTCCGGTCTGATCGCGTGGCAAAAAAGACGCATACTATGCTGATTACGCATAAGAATGCGAAGAAAGTTGAATCTGTTATCTCCATATCGTTCTTTATGGTGTCGATTCTATTCTTAGTTTTAGATTGTAGCCAAGGAGGTGTGAGCTTCCTTGGTGGAATACTTTTTTCGTGGTTTATACCTTGGTGTGGAAGTTTTGCGTGAGGAAGCTTTTTAGATTCAGAATAGCATATCATAATATATGGTATTTTGGATATGGACTGGCTAGGCTCGCGCTGGATTAAAAAAAGCGGTACCTACCGCGAACTAGGTGCGCTAGCCTTCATGTTAGAATTAGGTCACGATACCAAAACCAGGGGATCAGTTTATTATCACGCACGTTTTTGACAATATATTTTAATCGCCATTTCGACAGAAGTAATGTAATTGTTTCGGAGGACTTTGTCTCCCTACTCTGATCTTTACAACTAGTTTATCCACGTTTGTGCAAGATTCTCCACCCCTTCGTGCCGTCGAAGCTGTCGTCTTAGTACCGCTTGACAGTTCACATACTGTGGAGGGACAGGTTCCGCCGAATAGGGGGGAAGCTGGTCTCTGTCATCGTATGTTGGAGGCTGTAATCTAGTATCGTTCTCCCAAAGCTCGTCGTCGGTGTCTGAGGAGTCGGTTTCGTGGCCGTAATATCTGTTTGTGATGGGTCGAGGATCCACCATGTCGGACGTCTCGAGCGCGTAGAGTATAGATAGCAAGAGTACTTCTGCTGCGGCTTCGTGGTTCGTGAGCTCAAGCAATGTTCTTTGCACGTGCCACGAGCGTCTTTTCGCAGAACGCCTGAATAATGTTTTGAACTTTTCGATGATGGTTTTGTTAGAAAGGTAATATTTGCCTCTTGCTTGGCTGAGTGAGATAGGCATCTTGAAATTTTGCGAAATTGATAGAATGAGGTTGTGAAATTTGTGTAGTATTGAGAAAGGAGTCCCAAAAGATATGGATGAGCTCGCGAAATGTTGTGATTCTGACTGGCATAATTTAGTTGATGTCCATGGTGCGTTCCGTTCCGTAGGGCAATTTAGCTAGAGATCAGGATGCTTGTCGCATCAAAATATGGGAAGGAAATCGTATAATCTATAGCCAATGAATGGGAACTTCTTCAAGTTTCAACACATTGTGGGCATTTCTGCTGTTCGTCTTGCGTACAGAAGATCCGAAGGCATCAAAATGAGTCTGATCAGTGAAGGTCCGGGCCATTGAAGTTCTGGAGTACGAAGTACCTAAGTATTTATTGGACTAAGTAAGTATGAAAATGTTCTCAAATTGACTGCATCAATAGATATATTCACCATCCACGTGACACAAATTCGCTTCACATCAAGGTTCGGTTGCTTGCGATATTTGTTGCGCATCACCGAGGGAATAAGCTCAATGCACTCCAGAAATTCCCAGCAGAGTCTGGCACGAAGCATTCAAGATGTCAATATGAAAGTGACAAAATGGAAATCTCAAACAAATGTGCAGGAAGGTTAAAAATGAATCGAGCAGGAACGATAGACGTTGTCAAGCGACCCCTGTAATTTTAGCCCCTATTCGCTTCGGCAGGTACCAGCCACCAGATCTGTAGCTAGTAATGACTATTGACATCACCATCTCGAGCTGCTTGCACTTGCTCATCGAGACCGAAAGTCACTTCCGTTTGTTTATCCTGCTTCCTATTCTCCTTTAAACAGCAAGAGCGAATCCAATGCTTCGGGATTTTACATCCATCTCTCCCCCACTTCCTACGATTCACATTTCGACTCCGCTCTCCACCACTAGTACTACCCACGCGAGTGGCGCGACCAACAACACCTAATACTCCGACACCCATCCAGTCAGTCATCCAAAATGCCTTCAGCAAAAGGAAAGCCAACAGATCCAAAGCTTCGCGAAAAAGTCACCGAAGGTCAATTGCCCTCCCATATCACCCCAGAATTCGCAACTGACTCTCACCACAGAAGTGAAACAACAACCCAATAAGGATGGCAGTGGCAAAGGCCAAATGGCCGCCTGGAAAGCAGCAAAGATAAGCAAAGAATACGAAGCCAGAGGCGGCGATTACGAAAATGAGCCTGGTAGCAAAGACAAACCGCAGAAAGGACCACCGGTCAAGAAGACTGAAGAGGAGAAGAAGGATGAGAGTAAGGTTAGTGAATGCACTAGCGCAAATGTGGAGAAATTAAAGTGACTGATTGGGGATGTAGGGCACGAGTGAGAAGAAGAAAGCTGGAAAGCCCAGGGGAGCAAAATCTAAGACCAAAGAGAAGAATGAGCCGAGAAAAGGGGAGAGGACTAGTGCAAGGCAGGCGGGGAAGAAGGCTGAGGAGGGGGCTATGAATGTCGGGAAGAAGAGAAAAGCTGCGGATGATGGTGAGGGCACTAAGAAGAAGGGCAGGAAGAGTGAGTGAGCTTGGCTGGGGTCTAACAGTCCGCGCTCATAAGGCGAAGGCGCCAACTGCCGTTGTCATATCATTCTGGTGCCACCTTGTATTTTTATTTGCAAGTTGCAGCAGAATTTTATCATTGACGAATAATGAGAAACAATTCTAGTATATTTTTCTGCGTGCTGAGACACAATTTGTTCTGAGAAGGATGAGGGCTATATTGACTCTGAGACTTTCACCCCCTGCACAAATTTTAATGTCTACTACAATCATCTTACACAAGTCATACTCTCTAGAGACTGTTAACTCACTTCTGTATCTATCCCTGGCTATTTATTCTCTTGTTGCCGTTCTTGCGCCCACTTCGGATAGTCTCAAGTTGTGGGACATCGGAAATTCTTTTCTAGAAACCTACTAGTAAGATTTTCATAGCTCCTGATAGTCTACCAAAGGTTTGTAATGGCAGGGCATTTATTATCACTAGACGTGGTTATTTGGGGTTGGAGCCTCCCGATGCTAGGAATCATAGGGTATCCGTGCTTCTCACCGCTAACGTGCCTTTCATCCTCCGACCAGTGGAAGGTGGCAGGTATAATCTTGTTGGCGATTCATATGTTCATGGCTTATTCAGGGCGAAATATGCAAATAGGTAAACTCGGCCATGAAGACTGTAGAAGAGATTTGGATTCGGGAAGTATACCTTAGAAGTATGTTGAAGACAATGGATCCTCAGGGTGGACGCGAGTGACTTAGCTATGCGAACAGCGAATTTGCGATGCATCAAACCTAATCATTCTTTGATCATATAATTTCATTGGCTAATTCTCGTTCCAATGCCTGTTTTGCTCTCGTCTAAGGCGTGAAGATAAATTTGTACACTGGCAAGATAAAACACCCCCTTGACTTCCACCATCTCGCCATTTCTCTCGTGCGATTAAACCGCCAAAAGAAATCTCTAGACACTAATTACAAGATCATCGCACGGACTGGACCTAAGGAAAGGATATCTGTCTATTGATGAGGAGCCATTCCAATGGTGTTGTTGCCGCCATTGAAGGCAACGAACTGCGACTTGAACATGATGTCGCCGTAGATTTGCAGGTTGGATGCGATGGCCTGGACACCACCGAAGCAAGCTGGTTTGTGTGTCAGTCAAAGTTCGGCAGGGATGTAAAACGAACGACTTACTTTGACCAGTCGCATCGACTTGAGCGAAATTAATATCTGAGCCCCTGACCTGTGCCATGTAGCTTCCTCCGATGTCGACCATAAGATCTGGTAATTGAGAGTTGCAAGGGAAGGTAACACCTCCAACGGTCTGGTTGTTGACGGCACCGGTGACTTGGCTGTAGTATGCGTTGACAACCGCGGCGTTGACCAACATAAGAGTAGTTCCAGTGTCAGCAATAGCCTGGCCTCCAGCAACATTCATTGCGGTACCGGTACCGACTTGGAATTTCTGGGAAGAGAATTGCCAGAAACCTTGAGTGGTATTGACAGCGGCCCAGGTGAGGGAACCGTTGAATTTGGTTGAGTCAATGTTTCCGAATTCGTAGGAACCAACGGCAGCTTTGCGGAGATCGGCAGTGAAGACGGGCATAGCGAGACCCTGGCCCATGGCGTTGTCGAAGAAGGTCTTTTGCTGAGCTGGCTTTACGGTATTCAGCTTGGAGAATGCGAGACCAACCAAACCATTGGATGCAGTATCCTGGACGAAGGAGCTGGAAACAGCGGTAGCCATCTCAATAGCCTGGCCCGTCACAGTTGCGCCTCCAATGTTTACAGTATCAGTACCGACATTTCCTGCAGCTCCTGATCCATCACCGTAGGAAATCGTGAAGCTCGATCCGGTCAGCATCTTGAAAGCAGCTGACTTCTGAGGATTATAAACGGTGTGGCCAGCTTGAGAAGCAGCTGGAAGCTGGCTGCTGAAAACCCAGAGATCGGAAGATCCACTGTCGAAGTCCATGTTCATGGTTTGACCACCAATGTTGACCGGTGAAAGATATTCGACATCACCTTTCTCAGGAGTGGCGGTAACTATTCCTGTTCCAGCCGTTCCATTTGCTGCGGCAGAGCTCGAATTTGCAGCTGCAGCTGCAGGTGACGCGCCTCCAGTGGATGCTGCTGCTGCCGCGCTCGAAGTCTTTGCCTTTCCCTTCTTTGCCGGCTTCGGTGCCGTCTCCCCAGTCAACCCAGCCAACGAGTTAGTCAACTTATCTAACCCCGAGTCTCCTCCAGTACTTGAGGCTGCGTTCATGGCATCGAGAAGTCCTGCTGGGAGAGGAACACTGTACTTTCTGTACGCCTTAATCAACGCCCTTGTTCCAGCCCCAGGCGTACGCTTGAAGTGAGGATTCGGTACACGTTCGACCTTGAAGCTTCGTTTTTGTATTGGTGCATTTCGTTCTGGTGCTGGTGCCGCGAGAGCAAGTGTGACGATGGCGAGGAGGAGCAGGGTTTGTAGTAATGAAGGCATATTTGCGAGAATGTAAAGATGACTTCCGTCACCGTCCACACCAGGTGGTTTGTTTGAAAGTTAAAGAGTGGTATTCGAGGGGACCTTTGCTTTGGAAAAAGAACGTCTGCGAAGAGGCGACAATGCACAAGGTCAACGAGGAATATAAACGAAGAATGGATGCCCGCCCCAATAATGTCGACAGAAGAAATCAATACAACTGAGAAAGACAACTTGACAAGAACAGAAAAGGCTTGTTTAATGGGAACTGCACAAGAAAAGGGCAGAAGATAGAGAGACTAGAACACGCGGCGTGGGAGGAGAAGAAGTAAGAAGATGTTTATGCATGAAGTCTTAGCCCCTTCTATATGGATCTGCTTTGCCGGGGCCAAACATGCCAGGTACTAGATGCCAGACACTTGGTGCGGCATGATGGTGGGGAAGCGAGCTTAATGCAGACAAGCCCGATACGGGAATTTCTTGCTGCGGAGACAATGCTAGGGAAGGTCTGGGTTTTGGAAGTACCGGGAGGCTCATGGCGCAGCCTGTGCCTGGTGAGGCAGGCTGATGATTGGGTGTTTGAGGATGCAGGAAGGAGGAGGACAGGCCATGAGAGGTCAGGAAGGGCCAAGAAGTGCCAAGACGACACAGTGGGACCGGAAAGGAGGTTGTTGATCAGGCTTAGCGCTTGGCTTGGGGGTTCAGGGGATCGGTGGATGCGGCTGATGTGGAAAGAGGTGAGGTGAGGGGGTTGTCAGGACTCAGCACCGTAGAGTGATGTTTGGCGCAGGAAGTCTAGCAGCGCGGTACTGTAAGGGCTAGAATAGACTTGCAAGATGAAGACGTCTGACGGCTGCAGGTACTGTAACCTTAACGGCTTTCAGGGGTCCAACATGCTGCCGTGCAGTTGGCTGAGGAGGGTTATTTCAGTCTCCCAGTTTAATTAGGCGAATCCCTTCCTGTAACCCAAGCAATTCCAACGGTCCGCCCGCAAATCCTCACGACTTTGGTGACGGACACTAATTGCAGTCCTATTCACGCTGTGCCAGAGCCAATAGCCTGAATGGCGTCCCTCTGCTTAATACAGCGCGAGAGTAATTGTAATCTTACTCGTATCAACCGCCGCACTCATCTCGTAGCTCTATGGCCAAGACACCACCGAGTATGTATGAGACAGATGATACAGATCCGCCTCAGCAGTCACCATCTCTGCACCAATATTATTTCCACGAATACCCGCGGCCAAGACAGGTGATCCGATTCCAATCTCTTGTCAAGTCTTGTTGATAGCGCACAAAGAACGAGCGCGGGAAACAAGTTTCTAGCCATAGAAAAGCCGACATCAGGGCATGTTTCCAGGGACCACTGGCTGTTGCTAGCACCAGCGTTTCGTACATCTCGAAAGAGCGCCCTGAAACGAGACTCGCTCCACTCGAGTGAACGCCACAGCCGGCATTGGACTACAGCCCTTTGCCCCTCGCGGCTCACAACTTCACCGTAATTCCATGATGGACCAAGCAGATTGCAAAGATCGTATTGTGCTTCCAAAGTAAGGTTCAGTCATCTGCAGAGGCACAGGCATCCTCCGTGGACCGTTCTGGACATGTCGAATTCTCAACCCAGAAACCTTTGCGTTCGGTGGTGTAACGCAGGCTTTATTTTTGTGACTTGTGCCGTTTACAATGATCGCCGCAAGGGTCCGTGCTGCAGCTCATAGGATCTGTACGCACGCATTCGATCAGTGTCTGAGTGTCAGGATTCTGCTGTGCTGAGCTTTTTCTTCCTCCCCCTTCCTTCCTATTTCCAACGCGCGCAACCGAAATGCCGTTCCCGAGTTGGCGATTCGGTTTGCCCCAGGCGCAAGGCTAAGCTGCACTCCGAGATGTTGAGTGAGCTTGAAACGGACTGTTTAAAGCTTGTGGGATCTGAAACGCTGTCGTGGCAGCCAATCGAATGAATGAAATCCCGACGTCTCAGCGCCAAGACGCGCGGGTATCAGATTTCATCATTTCATCAAACAGATCTTTGCGAGCCACCACCAGACCAGTGCACCGCAGAGGGGAAAGCGACACGAGTGGCTGTGAGGAATCGAGGATGTTTTCACCTGACTCCTTCACTTCCTTCCGTAAGACGCGCAATCCTCGCATCTCACGGGCCTCTGAAGTTATTCCAAACATCTCTGCTTCCGGTATTCCTCATTATTGTTTGATACGAGGGACACGAGGGACAGTGCACCCCCTATGTATACCTCGAGTAGTATTCCCCTCAATGTGTTACTGTATTCGTAACTGACATAAGCATGTCTTCCACTTCCAAAGAACAAAAATACTTATTGTACCTTTTCCGATCATTCGAAACATCTTCACCACCCATCCCCTCCCCCCCCCCCCACAAAAAAACCACAAATCAAGCAAGGCTCAGAGGCAGATCATACTTGGCTATCTTATCAATCATATCATATCATACCAAGGCAAGATATCACGCACATCAGATGAAAATAGTAAGGCGAAGCACCATAATTCGTCATGCCCGCGCCATTGATCTGTACATCATACACGACGATCCCCCTTCTTTCATGCCTTCTCTCATCACGTGGCGTTCCTCAATCGTTACTATTTCGCGCAGCCCTTCCTTTGGGTTTGAATAAAATTCCGGAGCCTCCTTCTCCGTTTATAGTCATGGGGCGGAGAAGTAGTCTTGCTCACGTCGAAACCAAGCTTTTGTGGTCGTTTGAGAAGTGGTTATTTTTGAGGTCTTTCTCGAAACACGCAAACGTGGCCCATTCTGCCCAGAAGACAAGCTTTCTGCTTCCCCGAGGACGAAGACCTTCATGGCCGTGATGTGTCTCGGAAACCAAGCTTTCTAGTCCGCAGGCCAAAGACCTTCCAAGATGAACCACAGTGTTTTGGAAAATAGGCTGCGAGTTGAAATAATGAGACTTTGCAAAGCCAAGTTTTAATGATTATGATCGGCCATCGAGGCGGCAAAAATCTCTTTTTAATGTGGCCCCAACTGATATGCAAATTTATTTAATACATCCACGGCCCTCAAACTTGAAGCGGGTTAAACTGAAGACGGCTTTATCCGTTGAGGCCCCGAAATTGTCACTCGCAGACAGAAGCTTAACGCTCGGCCATCACACTGCGTAGACGCTAGCATAGATGAGCACTATAAAAAATTACCTTGCATACGCCGCAGTTGAGGCTCTGCAAGAACAATGCAGGTATGATGTAAACCTTCACAACATGCATTCTACATGCAGCAGTCCAATGGATGCCTTCCTTCCTAACATAAAACATTCGGAAACACCCACTCCAAATCGCAATTCCTACATTTTCAATCACCAAGAACCCCCCATTTCCACCCTCTTCCATCCTCACAAACACAGCCCACGCCTAAAATAAAGTCCCCAAATGTCCACATCCATCCCGAACACTTTTCTCAATCGGAATTCAGAAACGGAATGTATGCCTAATCAAGTACCCTTCAGCGAATTTTTGGTATGATGTACTGCAAAGGCGAGGCGTGCCTACTTGCTGCGCCTCCTTTTCGTTGCACGTCGTAATCCTACCATCATGTGATGTTTGGAATATTTGGAATCGATGAATTATCAAGAAGAGTCCTTCGTTAAGTAACGTTTCTGTGGGATGTCTATGCGAGGAATACATTCTCTTGTAGGCGTGCTGAGAATGCCATCCGCCGGAGAGTGATGAAACGGACGAGCTGCGCAATGAGGTGAGAATTACGACGGGAGGCATCTGGGCTTGCACAAAGACGAAAGGGAAGCGGAGCGGATGAAGTGTATGTGTGCATTCATATGTGCATCTAATAGTGTGCCGCGTTCAGTACATACAAAAGTAAGCAGGCAGACAAATTATGCAAAATGCCAATGCAAGAGGACTAGAAGCGTCCATGCCAGATAACCTAAAATGTCCCATATGCCTAGAAGGAATGTAATGCACCAACCCAAGGTAAAAGTAACTCCCGATCATCCTGTCCCTTATGCAAATGCCGAAAAGGGGATCATTGGTCTCATATAATTCCTAAATAAAAACGGTGGACGAAAGAAAGATGTGGTATCAAATAGGACGGCGGAGGTGCTGGATGTGAATGGTAAAGCTGCATGTTCGTCGTCTCAATGTACTGTGTTCCGGGAGTGAGTAGCTACTAAACTATACTCTCCCAGCAGCAATACCTCTCCTTGGACTTTGATAGTTCAAGACGAGCGTTTCTTCGTCACTGCTAGAATCTCCCGTCTCTTCCAAAAGTCGGTCAATCACTTCTTCTCTGTCCCGCACATTTGCTGCAACTGCCAGGGTCTTCGGTCGGGCTTTGTGCCTGCTTCTGTACTCCGCGCCACCAGCCTCACTGCTACCTGTGCTGCCGCTAGTCGTCTCGATCTCAAAGCCTACTTTTCTTCCCTGGACCCCTCTCCTTTGTTGTATATTGAACTCTGTTCTTAACGGGCTTTGTTGCGGTGATGCTTGGCTTCTTGGCGGGAAGTTGTGTCCCATATTCCCAGAGTTCCCGGGACTACTCATGAAAAGTAAGGTTTCTATTGCATCCTGCTCCTGAATCGTTTTCTGCGTAGGCGTCTGGATCACCTGATGCTCCCTTTGGGCCCCACGATTCGGAGTTCGTGGATTAGGAGAATGCGCGGAAGTTAAGGAAGAATGTGAACCTTTTCCAGGCATAGTAGGGGGTTTGCTAAACTTGGGGGTTCCAGATCGTCGTGAGATAGGTGTAGGCCGGATATCTGCTGGGGGAGCAAGTGACTTAGAAGGCTGAGGAGAAGCATTTGAAGAATAGCGCTGTGATGGAAGATTTGTCGAGTGATCGCGCCAGAAAGATTCGTACGTTCTCGATGGTTGATCAGATCCTGAGTATAGATCAAAATCTCGCGTAGGTGCCTGTGTCCCTGAGCTCGAGGGCACGCTGGCAGAATTTGCCTGTATATTTGCAATAGCTGTTCGTGGGGAAGTTATAAGGTTGCGACGGCCGTGTAAGGTTGAGTTAGAAGAGGTAGGAGATCCTGCTTGAGACGCCATAGACTCGACTTCGTCAATAGAGTTTGATTGCCATCCATTGTTGACTTTAACCATGGCATAAGAAAGACGCGCTCTCAATTCAGATGAAATCTGCGTGATGTCAGTGACGCGCCATGCCATTTTAGATGTATATCCCACCTCTCCGATTCTGCTACTTGCAGCTGATGCATTACTAACTGCGCTAGTCGTCCTGGAATGACCCCGAACATGAGGGCTGGTTGGCGAGCCAGAATGCGCTGGCTTTACTTGGCCGTCCGCGGTTCTCTTGAGGCCAGCAGTTGGAGCAATTGTAAGATTCGGTCGCGCCGCAGAGGTGTTCGTGAGCGGTTGCTGGGCAGCAGCGAGTTGAGAAAGCTGCGATAGTTGAGACATTGGCCCATCCTGATTCGTGCTTTGCGACGAGAACCCTTCTGAATTCGAAGTTGGAGGTGTCGATGCGTCGTGGGCATCTACTGTGGTTTGCGAGTTGTTGCTCGAGGTGGATTGCAAGCCCAGGGTTTCATTTTGATCTTCCATTCCTTCTCCAGCCGGAGGCACGGTCCTGTCCGTTCCCAATAATGGCTGCGACAGTTCCTGCGCGGTGGCAATGTTATCGACAATTGTATTGTGGGCCATGGTAGCCTCTATGCGGTCAGCCGTCGCGCTGGTGACGAGATTCGTGTCGCGACTATTCGATGACTGTATGTAGGCGCAACAATGGCCAGATGGTGAGATTAAATCGAAGTAATTCTATGTTTCTCGCTCGCCCTTCTCTTCCCCTCGCAATGATGTTGCTTCGCGTGTCTGCCCGGAGAGAGTGTAAATATACGATGTACCACCACTGGCAGAGATTGTGGCGGTGATGCGCGATCTGGCGAACTTCGGCAATCGTCAAGTAGAGCCACGCGTCCAGGAGGCAGACGTGTTGCGAACTTCGAATTGCTGCTTCCCAAGTCGCGATTACATGACAAGCAGATAGTCCAGTCTCGGAGAGCGACTATCAGGTTGTCCCGAGGGCGATATCTGAATGAAGTGCGGGATGTTCGAGTCTGGCGGACGTGCTAGCAGAGTGGGGTGTGCGCGCGCAAGCCCGTGATCTGCCAGATGACCAGTCAGCTGTGGCCGTCAAAGAGAACTATTTCCAAAAATTTCAAACACCGAAAACAGGTAGGTAACGGACGATGCTATGGTTCCTTGAAAAGAAAGGTCTGGCGTTTGTTTGAAGAATTCGTGGAAGTTCTTCTACTTTTAGGAAGGTGCTTTCATCTCCAGCCCAAAAAGTCACACTTCTTTCTTGTCATGTCTTAGCTCTCGAGGTGCCATGGCGGTCACTTTTTACGAGGAATTATTTCTAATGGATACTACAGTGCGTTTGATTGGGAGCTTTACTTGCATCAAGTCTATTCTCTATAAAGTATTTCTCGAGCGCTGAAAGGTCGACGCTTGCTCCGTATGTTTCGTAGTATTACTATTCTATGAAATACGAAATAATCCGACCAAAATGCGCCAAGCTCGAATTCGATTTAAGGTTCCCAGGATAAATGATTTTCAGAGAAACTGCCATGGGGAAATGATGGCTTCTCAAGGATACCAAAACTTGATCCAAACCAAGCCAACAAAAACGGCCTCAAGAACCACAACACTAAATCTAACGACCAGATCTCTACTAACCCCAATTTTCGCAGCTCTACTGACCTTTTGACTCACATTTGTCAAATTAGAACTATCAATCCCAAAGAACGTCCCTCCAATCGAAGGCCCAAGTCCTGCAAGTGTGCGGAAAGCAGTAAGCTAGTCAAGCGAATATCGAAGCCTACCATACATTCGAAGACTCAAGGCTGCATCCAAACTTACATTAAAGTTCATCCTATTCGAAACATTAAATCCCAAATCCTCAAAGCCCTTAGTATTCAAAGCTTCCGGCTTACACAAGGATGAGACCCCATATTCGGCAACGGAGCAGGGGCAGCGTATTCGTTCGTAGCAGCAGAAGACTTCGTCAGCATGGTAGCTGGTGCAAGAACCGAAGAGTTCTTGAAAGAGAGGGTGAAGTTCCCAGCGAGAAAATGCCGAACATTGCGAGAGATGGGATTAGAGCGGGAAGGAACGTCTGGTCCGATCTGATTTCTAATCAGCATTCTCTTTTCTCCTTTTTTTTCAACAACGTAGAATTAAATACATTCTTACCATGAACCTCGTATCAGCAGTAACGTTCGTGGCATTCCCCATCCCCTCGACCGACATCTCAAACGGTGCCTTCGCCTCAGAGCCAGTCATCATAATGGCGCCGTCGCTGTCGGCGGATGTGTAGCCAACATAAAAGGAGACTGAGGGGCTGAATGCTGCGAGGACGTCTCGGACGATGGAGGAGGTGCTGAAGCTCAATTTGAAGTCTGCTGTGGAGACGCTTCTTGTTTCCTCGCCTGCGCCGTGGGAGAGTGCTGTGTTTACTAGGCTGACGAGTATAGAAACATGAAGGGAAAATGCTTTTTGGGTATAGATCGGTATATAGGATGATGGAAGTCTTAGAAAAGGATTGTTGCGGCGTCCAGCGTCGAGTGTTAGGCTAAGCACTAATAAAAGAAGTGAATGTCGGAAGGAATTTTGATAGCTGAAAATATTCCACAGCAAGCGGGAACCTTTCAGATATAGCAGAGAAGCTGGAATAATACAGCAGTATAACAGTTCTTCAGACCCCTCAGCCGAAACTATCTCATACCCGAAACGTGCTCGACAACGTCTTGAGGCGTAAGAAAACAACCCGCTCAGCAGTCTGAACGTGCATCTTATTAGAATCTCGCCGCCACCATTAACCAGTTCAACCAGTTGACACCTCGCAGTGCAGGAAGATGTGCTGGCCAAGAAAAATGATCCCCTTGAAACACAAGACAAAAATTTGAGCAATATTGAGCGAGATCCCAGAGAACTTAATCAATTAACTTGATGCGTTGAAAACAACTATCTCCTTTTCCTTCTGAGCTGAATGGAAATGCGCCGCCTTGGGGGCAGTAGTCGAACAGTAACGATGCAGTGAAATCAGTATTTGTCAGCAGCAAATGCGAACTTTCGGCGTGCGGTATTCAAAGAATCAGACTCAAAATGTAAAATGCTCTATTCAGTCCACGTTCTACCTGTATGCGTGATCCCGTTAAAACTCCAATGCCGTTTATCCACGAATCTTGACGCCAGCCCAAACGCCATGCTTTTATCACCAAATCAATCTGTCCACAGTCGGCCATCACGAGCAACGCAGAGAGGTATCATACTATCATTTCCTCCTCACTCGTCTCGGTCATGCTCTCTTCACCCTCCGTCTCAACTCTTTTGGTCGGGTGATCTGTTGTGCCGTTTGTGTGACCATTTATTTTTGCGAGGGGGCTCTCTTCCGAAGTATCGCATGCGCCATCCATGTAGTCTGGAGATATGCAGAGAGGCCTCTGTTTCTCTCCTTCAAACTTGCCCAGCTTCTCATTCTTCAAGCGCTCTCTCTCCAGTCTTGCTGCCTTCTTTGCCTTTCTGTGACCCCGGTTGTCTGAAACTCTTCCAAAAGCAAGCAGTTGTACTACGACCATAAGAGCTGTATATCTCCAACACAGTTGATCATCGGCATGCATATCGAGGTAGAGCCTGTTACCCGGGACCGGTCCGATGCTCTCCATGAACGGGTGGGGAGAATGCGAAATGGTGAGCGGGGTAGGTACTAGGTGCGAGGCGAAGGTATTGATGATGTGGAGAACGAACGCCGGGTTCAGAAAGAGGGCCGGAAGAAGGTAGGTGGTGGTTAAAGACGGCATTTTGGCAGGTATTCTTGTGGAGACCGTTAGCATGGGTTCGTTCTCTAGATGGACAGCACACCGTACGGGCTTATTAAGAAGTAGCGCTCATTCCTTTGACCAGATATGAGCCGAAAAGTGAGCTGGCTCGAACACAGTCGTTTGTTCTCTTCAGGTGCCGGAATCCCTCTGAACAATTGCGCCTGGCGCACACAAGGGATGGTCGCTCTTCGGAGATTGAGTTGGACAAAGGCGCACAAGCCTCAGGTGTACAAAGGCCTTGGGGTCTCTGCCTTTTCTATAGCCAAACTCTGGGTTGTCAAGAAATGAAAACCGACCCCGCAGTCTCTCAGAAGACCCGTCAATAATCTCGGGCCGGGTTGTGGGAAGAGAAAGCCAAGATCTTCGTCAGGCACAGCCAAAGAATGAAGAGCGCAGCACTGGCGGTGTAGTAAGGCCAATTGAGCTGTAAAAGATGATGTTCTTGCAGTGGTCAAGACTGGAAAGAAGGCAACAGAAATGCCAGAGATGATGTTCGATGTTTTCAAGGCAGAAGCGGAAAGAAGTACCTACCAGCCTACCAGCATGTGCAACGTGCAAGTGCCCAGAAAGTTTTGAGTTGAAGTTGGTTCCTTCCAACTTTGGACGCCCAGTAGAACTACGGGCCACCAGGCCTAGCCCATGCAGCCGTGCCCAGGGGCCAGCATAGGGCCTAGCCTATCAGCAAGCCCGAGTTCACTTATCCATTGGATGCCCATATGTGTCGTGCTTGCTGGGTGCAGTGCAGCATGCGCGTAGATTCTGTTTTTTTCAGGGGCCTGTCCCTGAAGATCCGAACAAAGCCTCCAGCCCGCGCTATACCAATTCTGGCGTTCAAAGTCTACAGCAACCGTACCTCTTTATAGGTACAGGTATACAAATTCATCTATCTATATATACCACGCAAGTACCCATCGATCATTGTATCACTAGGTAGGCTCCCATATTTCAATATGTATATATGTATATATACCCTAATCCAAACACCTCAACCTACTTTATCATGGACCCTCAAATGCATTCTGTCAGCTATCTTGCTGCAAGAATCCTAGGTTTCAAGAATATCTATGCCTTATAGAACACGCATGTCGATGAAGAATCTGGAGATGAATATGCCACAGAATGGCGCGATGATGATGATGATGCGTAAGCACTCGGAAAATCGAGAGGATTGAAATCTAAGTCTCTGTTTGTACCTAGGTAGAAGACGAGACCGAGGAGTAAACAAACGTTTAAGCCTGTAAAAGGACAGTGGTACCTTAAAGTTGCGCCAATGCAGTGAAATTGGACATTTTGGATGAGTGAGCCGAAGGCAACGACGAAAAGCGGGAGCTGATGCTCGCCTTCAGAATGCCCCACCCGTGCACTACTCAAAGCATATTACACGCCCCTCAAAATATAGACATTTGATAAACAACAACATCCGGAATATACAGGCCAACAGAGGCCATACTCGAAAATTTGGTGGACGGTAGTTTTGGTGCCTGTCATACAGCCTGGAAAAGTTCTACTTACCTTCGTAGACTTTAAAACGTCTGTTAATGCTAAGAAAGAATTTGATTTAAAACCCCCAATTATATTAGATGGGAAACTCACAGTCGCCTCTCTATTTGAGTTTATTGTTGAACGTTGCAATGCGTCTAGGTGAATGTGAGGTCAAGGTCAAGCCACGGTGAAGCGAAAAGAGACCGTTCCAGCCACGTGTTTTTGGATGGCATTTTGGGAAACCTCATCTTTTTTCTAAATGCGCCACGTCGCCCAGTACATGTGTACAAAAACCTTCCTCGCCCCAAAACCAAAGCCTCGAAGTTCTTTCTGAGCTTCACCACCACTCACAATGGTAAGTCCAAACCCCCAAAGCCCCCAAAATTCCCAACTAACCAGGGCCCCTTTTTCCAGAACACTCTCTTCAACACGGCCCTCAAACAATCCACCTCTATCAAACGCGACCTTTCTCCTCCCCCCGGCACCCAACTGACACCCTCCCTCCTCGGCCAAGTCTCCGCCTCCTTAACCTCCTTCTCCCGCACCCTAGACTCCTACTCCGACCTGGCAAAATCCGAACTCAACCCCTCCAAAAAAGAAAAAGCCTACGAGCGCATCGAGTCCTTCCGTTCCGAACTGCAATCTTTCCGCGAACAGCTGAAAGAACTGCGTCTACAATCCGAAGATGTACAAAGCAGCGTAAACAGAACAGAATTACTAGGTCGGCGACCGCACCATACCGGCACGCCAGACAACCCATATTCAGATGCAGCCATAGCCTCCACCCCCAGCACGAGCAATCCCTGGGCGCCAAAAGATGGAGGCAGTAGTTTGGGAATGAATAGCGGGGACTATACGCGAGAAACGCATGCGCTGAGGGAGCAGAATTTCTTTGCGAATACCCATAATGCACTGGACGAGTATTTGGCAAGAGGCCAAGCTGTGTTGGGGGACCTGGGACAGCAGAGGGAGATTTTGAAGGGCACGCAGAAGAGACTTTATAGCGTGGCTAATACGCTGGGTGTGAGCGGGGATACGATACGTATGATTGAGCGGAGGGCGAAGCAGGATAAATGGATTTTCTGGGCGGGGGTGGTGGTATTCTTTGGGTTTTGCTGGCTTGTGCTGCATTACTTGAGGTAGAGAGATGAGAAGAACGGGTGATATCCGTGGGGGAGGGGAGTGGTGCTGATACGATGAATTTGGGGACAGATACTGATTTCGTGTCATTTGGGCAACAGCGAGGCGTTTGGGGTTTGGGTTAGGCTTGGTATTAAAGTAATGCTGTATTATCCTCGACCGACATTAGAGGCTATTAGGCTCGTAAGTAAGAATCTCCGGTTTTTTTCTCATTTCAACTAATTCCTCCACTGCCTCTCTACATTTTGTGCAGGCCCACGAAGTCTCCAGAAAGTCTCCAGACAGCATCCTTCATACACTTGAAGTCAAGGAAACCGAGAAATGTGCCTACGTTGGAAGTTTCGTCAGCTTCGTGGTTATTATGAACTTCGCTCGCATGGACGTGTTTGGGCGAGCCTGTTTGCACGGTGTAATGTCTATTTCTAACCAAATCATAACTCCTAGACACAAACCCCGTGCCGTTCATTTATTCTCCTTAAGTAGCAGCTCACATCTCAGTTGGAAGTCTCTATGCTTTTACGGACATCAGACTTGGTCTAGTCTCCGAGATCGATTGCTCCCCGATGATAAATCCCGCACTTCGTCTTGAACGGCTGCAAAGGTATCGAGCTAGCGAGTTGGCTACTTGAATTGCTTTGTCCTCCTGCATGTGGATCTCCACTGTTCGTTTTGGCAGCTAAAATACGAACCCCCTGCTTGTGGCGTCTCGCATGCCGTTCATTTGGGCCAGTCAGGGAATCCACATCCTGATCGCTAAGGATCAACAATGGTTGCGCAAGGAAGTTCAACTCAAATGGCGACTCGCCTCGACATTCAAGATCATAACGAAAGCTTCGGGAGGCATAGCCCCTGGCTGTTTGACGAGAGAGGGTACCATCAAAGGTTGGAATGAGAGTCAAGCTGCATTCAAGGTTGATCACGTAGACTGAACTACCCCACTGATCCGAATCTCTACTAAAATAACAACTCACGAGGTTGACTCATACCTCATCCACGTCCCCGATGAATCCAGTCCCATCGGAGACACCATGGAATGCATACAAGAGCTATACCTAGCCGCAAAATTCAACTAGGTAGCCTGACCACCTGCGCCAATATCTCATCAATAACCGCATCTCAGTTCGTTTTGTCAGATTTCTCCCGCAAACAAGTCGAAGATTGCTACGACTACGCAGAATCAAAAAGTTACATCATCTCTACTTGCTACCAAAGCGTCTACGGTCTCAAGACGAGAAGCCATTATTCCCTACACTCCCCTGTCTCTGGATTTCCATACAAGCCTACCCGCCTCTCGCCTCCTGCTTCCTCGTCAAAACGCCTCAGACGTCAGCGCGGGAAAAGGAACATTCGATCCATCACTACCTTTGTAAAGATACTACAGGAGAGGTAATTTATCACCAGGGCCATGACGCTTAATCACCCCTCCTCACAACGTTTCCTCTCATATACTCTCCTATCATAGGGCTAAAGAGGATTTGCTGCCTCGGGAACAACTAGTGCTTCTTTAACATGCGATAGCTGACACCCCACCCGTCATCTAGTTACAACAAGCCGAGCCTCTAGACTATCTCGCAGTAGACGGAAAAAGCGGCCCTAATTTTAAATGTGTGCGGCGGGATGAGACATTCTTGAATACATAGTGAATCTCGAATATTATTGCATCTTCTCTGATTGTTTTATGTCGGATGGGATATTCGCAGGCAGATAATGAATCTAGAAGATTTTTGGCTGTCTTCTCTAATTGTCTTACGCTGTGTGGAGCATTCAAAATTCGCAATACATACATTCATATACATTCAGTGCCGCTTTTTGTGCCCCCCCCCCCGAGACTATCTACAAAAATACAACGACATAGTGGGCAAATCGGACGCTTGACGGTAGGACTAGCGTGCCGGTGGGTGGTCTGGAATTTAAGCTTTAGAATCAGACTTTGGAGATTGTAAGTATGATCCCTAGAGCTAATAGCGGGAAGCAGCCTCAAAATCAGATTGATGAGATTGTGAAAGGTCCATTGGAATATTGGGTCGTTGAGTGCTTGGAGGAAATGTGGAACGGTATTGAAAGTGATGCTTCTAAGGACCCAGACATTCTTCTCTCTCAATTGCGGCTTCAGCATCAACCCCGGCTCCTTCCATACATGCGAGACTTATCGCTACGAGTTGCACCCCAGCACTGACCCGACACAATGGTAGTGTCGTCGTCGTCGCCGCCGGAAGAATACTCCGATAACGAACGCCATCTACATCGTTAGAAGAAAAACAACAGCCATCTACGTGTGCACGATGGCACTAAAAACGGGTGCGGCGTCCCACTCATCCGCACGATTGGTCAGATCCAAAGCCTAACGAAGCTTGTCAAAGCTTGTCGAAGTATCGGCGCCAATTTTCGGGGATGCGGCAAGTGATCGGCGTGGCTTAAACTCTAAAATCTTCCTAGAGCTGCTCTGGATGCTTCCCAACCTTTTTTGGCAGTTAGAATTATCGTGTTTAAACTTCTAGGTAAGTTTATACGGGGCTAGGGACGCGGGAGTGATCAATTGCTGCAAGTCATCATCCTAGCGTCTCAACCTTGAAGGAGGGGTCTCGGATTTATTGCTTTTCAGTCGAACGCTTGGCGTCATGGTACAGATTTTAGTTCTCTTGAATGAGGATACGAAGTTTCGAGCGTGGAAAGTTTTATCCTTCATCATTGAGATGTGTTTTTGAGATGTAACTTTTACCTTTTTCTTAAGTATATAAGTCTGTGTATTTCCTTTGACAGAGTCTCATCAGCATTCAGTCAAAGCAAGATATCTTCAATCTTCATTCCAAAACAGCTCCTTTCCCCTTTGAAGTTGAGGCATCCTGACTTTGTCTTTCTGGCATCATGCATTTTCCATCCATCCAAACCACCGGCGTTGCCTGGCTCATTCTTACTTCTACTGTATCTGCTGTTCCCATTCCCCAGTACGTGACACTTTGGCCTTGTTCTCATGATATCTTTGGGAGCCGAATTCTTCGGAGTCTTTACCGAAAATTCAGCTCCTCAAGAAGCTGAAAGTCTCAGCCTGAAACCTCTCTCAAAATCACACACTGATATATCTATAGAAGTGCTGGCTTTGGTGCGGGTTGTGATGGCAAGTTTCCCTTCAACCATGATGTATATTTTTTAACATAGGCAAAATAGCTATCCTCTCAGACGCCGACACTGGTAGCGGACTTGCAATTAAGGAAGCTGGTCAGAATGCTGCGTCCCTCCTAAAATCCGCAGGCGTCAAGCGCCAAGGAGCTGGCTTTGGAGGTAAACATTCCGTTCCCGAGTGAAAGAAATCAAAGCTAACAAGTGCTCTTAGCTGCTTGCAATTGTGAGATTCCAGTCAGTCCACATGCTATCACCTACTGACTTACGTCGCAGCTATCCTGAGCGACGCGGACACGGGAAGTGGACTTGCTGTAAAAGAAGCAGGTCAAAACGCTGCCTCTCTTCTGAAAGCTGCGGGCTTGAAAGCGCGCCAACTCGACAAAGTCGGCGCAGGAACAGCCGCAGTTATCGATGACCTTAATCCCACAATCGGAGCAGAGCAAGAAAGTATCACCAACGCGATTGACGGCTACGGAACTAGCGAAAGCGCCCAATTAGGTCAACAAGTCGGTGATCTGGAGGTTGAGATTGGGACTGGCGCGGGTAATCTTGTTCCGAGCAACTTGTCTGGTGGTTCCTCTGGTTCTGCCCCTTCCGCTGGTCCTCCTCCCCCTCCTGCTAACCCCGCTGGTCCTGCATGAGCACATCGCTTCAGTTTCTACCTTGGTCTCATTTTTTAATTTCAGCGTTGTAAAGTGAGCGATGGAGTTTTGAGTTTCTTCCTGCAGAGCTAGAGTTCGAATATTGTACATTTTGAGTTTAATGAGAATAATGCATTTACGCCTAAGACTCTTTAACAATCATATACTTCGTGCAAGGATACACAAGAGCTTCTGAGCGAGTCAACGCAAAATGTTATCCAGCCGGTAGAACAGTTGTTGATGCGGAAGTGTGCAGAGACTATCTCCGGTCGGTAAGAGAATGGGCCAAACAAGCACATATGTGGCCCTCCCTGAGAGAGAAACAGACCGCAAGTAAAAATGTATGGTGGGTGCTTGGTGCTTGGTGCGAGAGACAGGTATGATCGGTGGAAAGGTCATGTTCTGAGCGTTTCCAGAGGATTAAAGCATTGTGCTCGAGAACTTATGAATATAAAACAAAGAGCTTGTTAAATAATTGAGAATAGTAGAAACGAGTGCTCTGATGATGCAGTGTATCTGGTGTATGGTTGAAACAAGTTTGACGAGGTGATAACTACACTTCTGGAGACGGAGCTTCGATTACGGATGATGTTCAATCTTGAAAAGCTTGGTTGCACTTGCCTTGAAGATCTACTCGTGGCTCCCGCTTTTGATGAAATGAGGTGTTCGTCCCTGATCGAAGGAAAGCAATATTCGATCTGGTGTCAGCCCGCTCCTTCCTCTACCATTTCTGGTGTCTTGTATTCCAAGTTCTTTCTTCCAAAGACCGAGCTCTCATTTTTGACATCACCGCCGCAGCAAATCCTTTATTTTCTAGGTCAGCACGGTATTGCTATCGAATCAGCCAACCGCTTCCATCTCACGAGTTTCCTCTTCTCGAAAACGAAGACATCACTCTCTCGCAATGGAAACCACAAGCTCGAACTCTGGTTCCTCTTCGCAGATGACACCACGCTCGGCTTCCAGCTCCTCGACACAATGGACACCAGGCTCAACCTCCGACGCCCCCGCAGCGATTTATCAGCCAATTGATCGACTCCGTGAATGGGAACCCCATAAACTATACCCCCCTGGTACCGACATCGATGCTGTTGCAGAATCTGACGGCCATTTTACCTACGTTCCGGTGGCAGTCTCCGCGTTACCTGGAGTATTTCATGCAGACAGACGTCGAATCATCATTGCTATCGCTGGTGAATGCAACGACACAGACGACCAAAATGCAATGGCTTCGAAGGTTGTATACTTCGGCCCAGGAGTAAAAAACAACTTGGTTCAAATTCTGGAGATAGATGGAGTTATCCACACCAGCGTATATGCCGAGTTGAAGGCTTGCGAAGCTGCACTTTGCCGAGTATGGTGGGCTGTTATAAAGCCAGAGGGCATTCGGAAACTCCATCGCCTCTGTATCACGGTTGTGATCAAGACATCTTCAGGGTCTTTATTCCGTGCAATGACTGAACAAGTTTTCCAGTGGGAGGTGAATAAATGGAAATTTGAAAATGGACAGCCGGTAGAGCATGTTTCAATGTTCAAGCGACTACATGACCAGGTCAGAATACTCAACAGATTGGGCATGGAAGTCTTGTTCTGGTTGGTCTCTGAAGAAAAAAATCGCGTGGCACAGGAATTGGCGGAACAGAAGTTGTACCAAGAATTCCCGTTCGTGTTCCCGTAGAAGGCAGTATCATGCGATATATCGGTATGGTAGCTTCGGAAGCACTAGCGCTTAGCGGGGGCCCTGGCACTAATCAACGTTTGTTGAGAATATGGAGAAATGAAGGAGTGAATCAATTTTTCTATGAAACCCTGGGGCTGGATTTGCTTCAACCCGTTTGCCTGTATTCCCAGCCAGCCCTTCCGAAGGGATACCCAGCCAGCGACCAGAGTCTCAGACCTACAATCTGGGGGATAGCCTCTTGCTATCGTGATAGGCTTGGTTAAAGCACGCGAGTTCAAAAATGCAGACAATCATGCTTGACTTATCAAATGGCCCCAATTCTTCACACGCAAAGGTGGAGTGGCGTCTATGATTCTCCCACGCCTTCCACATCTGAATTCCCTTCTTTGATTCCATTTTCTTCGATTTGTTGATCGACGGAATGTGGTTCCTTTCCACCTTCTCGGATGTAGAGCCATAAGCGGAAGAGCGTCGGAAATTCTAAGTGACATAAGAACCCTCGTTTTCTCCACAGAGTAGGTCTTTTTGCAGGATCAAAACACTACATTATAGTACCTTCTCTTTTTTAACCCAGTTGGACTTCACACACGACCTTTTCGTCTATAATTCAAAGATACAAATGCTACCATGGAGGTCGGGATTAGAGAATTTGATATATACGGCCAACTTCCCATAACAGATTCTCGCACCTTCAAGCCCAACGACCTCTACTGGCAAGATATCGACTTGGATCTCGTGGAAAATCCCGAAGAGGATTGGATCTACGTCGCGTGCGAAGAGGAGGAATATGGCGATACTGGGCGACTGCCTTCTCATACAGATTCCATTGTCATTGCCGTCGAAAGTGCTAGCCGTGATAATGGGGATCCCAAGGCATCAGCAGAGATCTTCGTCGGCCGAACAACCCATACAACTCCCGCCAAGTCTTGAAGAAGGAGAACCCCAGAAGAAATAGAGCAGAGCTAGTAGCCAGGATTCTGGGCTTGTACCCAGTAATAGAGATTAAGGAACAAGCAAACCCCGAATCGAATTTGGTGACTAAGCGGATTCGGAGTATTTGATCAAGGGACTGACCGAGAGGGTGCTCATGTGGAGAAACACTGGGTATACGACGGATGATAGGAAGGAAGTGATCAACTGTGATCTTTTCAAGATTGCAGACCACTTGATCGAGGAGTTGGATGAAATGGGTGTCGATGTGAAGTTCTGGCAGGTTTCAGCCCAGAGGAATCATGAAGCAGACGAGCTGGCAAATGAAGCATTAGGTGCTTGACATAGAATTTTTGGTCTGTGGAGTAGAAGTTGATTTCTGAAGTTTGGGAAAATGAAAATCGAAAATTCAATTGCGATTGTAAGCAGGAAATAGATGGATGGCCCCACATAACAACAGGAGGTAGCTTAGTCAGTAAAATACCTAGTCAAGACTTGCCAGGACAGGTACCGGGGCTTCTGCAAGGCGAGTCTTATGACGCACTGACGGAGAATGTGCAAATTCGTTGACCTGGAGGAGTTGTAGAAACTTTCGAGACGAAAAGTATTATTGTGATACAAACCGTTTAACTGGCCAGCGAACATTCTGCAGTGCTGCCACAGACAAACACCTCAATTTTGCAATACAGTAATACAGTATTTGGACTCTCGTTTTCGTCCGATTCCACCAAAGAGAGCTGCATGATCAGAGGCGTGCTTCGTTGATCTGCTGCTGCCGAGATCCAAGACATTATTTTGTCCTCGGGACATTTTCTGCGTATTTTCTTTTGCCATCCACCACTGCCAAAGCCTTATCTCGCTCCTACAATTCAACAGCCTGATATATCTCGATACCGTATCTCCTATCCCATTCTTGAAATCCCCCTAGCGAGCACTAAACAGCCTGCGATCAACAACACCTCCTACCCTCGGCCCCCCAAGATTTCTCAATCCGAGCGAACCGCATTCCATGTATACATGTATCTGCGACATTCCTGTAGATAATAAGGCCCTTGCCTGTCCTCCCCCATTATGTCCTCGAACAGACCGTCCACTCCACCCTCAGCGAGGCATTCCAGAACCTCCTCGATAATCAGCCAGAATCCTCAACACCATGCACCTCAAGTGCCGAGCAGCTTACGCGAAGCCCATATTGTGGGCTCCCCAGAAGACATAAGAGATAGCCGAGGCCCGGACACAGCAGCGAGCAGCTCGGATACCTCACCGAATACATATCCTACCCACCCGAATACAGGCCCAGTCCCAGACGACGATGAAGATACAGAGGAGAGATCGCATAGAGCTGGCGCGAGCGGGAGCATAGGGGCATCAGAAACAACAGCGCTGCTGAAGAGACCGTTCGAATTTGTTTCGAGCTCTCCCCATGCCGGGCCATGTAATCATGGCACTTTCAGCCCGCGATTGGAAAGTCGACCAGACAGCGTGAGGAGTGGGCTCAGCGGGCATGGCTTTGGCGGGTCACCGCCGAGAAGTGCAAGAGAAGCTGGAGGATCCAGAGCTTCTACATTTTCAGGCTTCTTTGAAAATGTCGGTCTGAAAAACGGGTCTGGTTCAAGCAAGAAGAAGATGAGCACAACAAGTTATTTGGCAGAGCGGCATGGCATCACCAATACTACAACAATGTATGTCTTACGACTCGAGTGCTTCTAGGGCTGTGGATAGTTTGCTGACCTGCTCTTTTTTTGCAGGTACTTCTCTTATTATATCCCCTTCTTCGCCTGGATACCACAATACAAATGGGTGCATCTACGAGGTGACCTTATAGCTGCCCTCACAATGGCATCGTTCTACCTGCCTATGGCTCTGTCATATGCGTCGAATCTCGCGCATGTTCCACCGATCAATGGACTTTACTCCTTTGTTTTCAATCCGATCATATACGCAATACTCGGCAGCTGCCCACAGATGGTAGTTGGACCAGAGGCAGCAGGGAGTCTTCTAGTAGGAAGTGTGGTCAGATCTAGTGTAGACAATGGAAAAACACCAGAGTACGACGATATAATGCATGCCCGTGTTGCTGGCGTGGTTACTGGTATGGCAGGAGCTGTCATTTTCATTGCAGGCCTCACGCGACTCGGATTCTTGGATAGTGTCCTTAGTAGACCGTTCTTGAGAGGCTTCATTTCGGCTATTGGATTCGTCATTGTAGTAGATCAACTCATACCCGAATTAGGTCTTGCGGATCTGGCTGCGGATGTCGGAGGAGTTAGCCATGGTAGCAGCGTGGATAAAATTCGGTTCTTGATCGGAAATATCCATCAAGCATCGGGTATAACTGCTGCTGTAGCGGGGACAAGTTTTGTGATCATTATGGTCTTCAGGTTAGCGCTCTCTTCCTATCTGTGAAACTCCCTACTAAATATGTTGCAGAGAAACGAAGAAACGTCTCCAACCTCGATTTCCTAATGTTGCCTACATTCCAGATCGATTCCTCGTGGTGGTTATCTCAGCAGTCCTGAGCTGGCGATTCCATTGGGACGAGCATGGAGTTGAAATCCTGGGCGCAGTCGAGTCATCCACGGGACATCCCTTCCCGTTCCACTGGCCTTTTCAAGTAGAACATATGAAGCATGTTCGCGAAGCAATGGGAACGTCGTTCCTGATAGCTCTGCTCGGCTTCTTCGAATCATCTGTGGCTGCCAAGAGTCTTGGCGGTCGAGAAGGCAAAGATGGAATTCAAGGGATTCAGTTGAGCCCCAACCGCGAGTTGGTAGCTCTAGGAGTAGCCAACTTGGTTGGTGGCTGTTTCAGTGCTCTGCCAGCTTTCGGCGGCTATGGGAGGAGTAAGGTGAACGCTAGCACTGGTGGGAAAACCCCCATGAGCAGTATTTTCCTTAGCATCATCACTATCATTTGTATATTGTTTCTTCTCCCGGCGTTCTATTATCTTCCCGTAAGTAGTAATCCTCTCAATTCATTGAAATCCTTCTAACAACCATGCAGAAAGCTGTTTTGTCCGCTATGATCACGGTCGTTGCGTGGTCACTTATCGAGGAGGCCCCCCACGACATATTGTTCTTTCTAAGAATAAGAGGTTACACCGAACTAGGCCTCATGCTCATAATATTTGCCGCTACAATTTTCTACTCCCTTACCCTCGGGATCGCGATTGGTGTAGGCTTGTCACTTTTGTCCGTCATCAAACATAGTACCCGGCCGCGTATTCAGATTTTAGGAAGAATCCCGGGGACGAATAGGTTTGAGAATGCAGAGGACAACCCGGATAAACTAGAATTCGTCGAAGGATGTCTGATAGTTAAGATTCCCGAGCCCTTGACATTTGCGAATACAGGCGACTTGAAGAATCGCCTGAGAAGACTCGAACTATACGGTACAACGAGTGCACACCCCGCATTACCCAGAGTTCGGTCACAAGAGCACAACAAAAACATCATTTTCGACATACATGGCGTGACGGGATTAGACGGTTCTGGGACCCAAGTTCTGGAAGAAATTGTTCGCAACTATAGAGATCGCGGGGTCAGAGTATTCTTTTCACGGGGACCAACTGAGGGTAGCCCGATATTCGAACTTTTCCGCCGGAGTGGTATCCTCGAGACTTGTGGGGGCAAGGACCATTTTGTTGCAGATGTGAGCGAGGCTTTACGACTGACTGAAGTGGAAGAAGGCGGAGACGGGTATGAAAACATGGCTGGCGATGAAGGTGGCGGTCAATAACAACCATGATGCGAGACTGGACGATTCCTGTTTTGGATGAATGTATATTCCTGTCATATGGATGCTTTTTGGTAAAAGCCGGGTTGAAGACTTCTGAGCGCGGGTTGCGAGGAGCATTGCAGGGCGTTATGTTCGGAGTTACGAGTCATACTTCTGGCGAATCAATGATTGTTTGCTTCTGGATAATAGTAAGTACATGTCCAAGTGAGCAAATTTCCAGGAATCAGAAAACTCAACAAGGTGTTAGTAAGTGAGGAAGTAAAATCACGCTATTGCATTTAATCGAAGAAGATCATTTCAAGGATCCAATGTCCAGCGCCCATCTCAGCCAGAGTAAGGAGCCCAGCCCAGCCGACGTACGAAACACATCAAGTCAAGCGATGCTAAAATCACTGGGCCCAGTTTTGGTCATTGCGTTCCGCTAACATAGTCTCCCCTTTCTAGTCCTATGAGTCCGAAAAGCCCCAGGCGGTTCTCTCTCCGAGGTTCGATATGGCCAAGCCCTCGCAATAGTTGAAACGCGTAGCCATCGAACCTTAAATTTCCGTACCTTTTTGCGCTATCGATGGCCTCTTAAATAACCACGTTAAGGGGTCAGTAGCGGTCAACTGCCCTGCCCTGCGCCTCACACAAACAACAGCGACTAGTCTAGGGTGATATCATAACATGGGAATCATTTCTGCGTACGAAGATCCTTGTTTCGGGCATCGACCTGAACCAAATTTTCTCAAGAACGGTTGAAATTTTTCCGTTCCTGTTCAATACAGTCACTCTTCAAATGTCGATGGAACCACTCCTTCTACCCACACCTTATAGTAACATCAGCATCGAAAACCGCAAAATCACCCCACGAGCAGTCATTTTCGGTATCTGTACGCATATTTACAGGTGCAGCTGCTTTCACTCTCGATTTCACGTGCGACGAATGCCGCTTTCGTGTGAAACTTTCCAGCGAATTAGGCTATTTGCTCAAACACTTTGGATATTTTCAACTTTGCCTTTCCGCACATAACTCGTCCGAAACAAGACGTGGGGTCTTTGTTATCCACGTTTAAAATCTTGGCTCCTGTAATGCGGAGCTTAGCGTTCCTGATATATGAAAAGGGGAGGGGGGCGATGTCACGTGCTACATTGTGCATTTTATTGAAATTTCTTCCCCAGTTTCACAATGCAATGCTTTACATAACCGAAATGCATTTTCGCCGATCTTCCGCACTTTCTAATCTTTTCTAGATCTACCGGGGCAGGCAAGCGCACGGCACACGTTGATCAGCATCAAGAACACATTCCCATTGGCGTGTTATGAAAACTTGGGTTATATGACGCCCTGCTATTGGGAATACCTGTTTGTTGAAAACCGCTTGATATCTGAGACCATGATATCGAAACGCGAAAGCCTAGAGATATATTGTTTTTGGTTAAAACACGCAGCCATTCAGATTGAAAGGATCTTATCAGTTCGACGGTCCAGTTTTATCTTGAACCTGTTTTTGGCTATGAGATTGAGCCCTTTCTAGGCCCAATGGAGTTCATTTGATGCTCCGAGGTTGATGATCTGCGAGAGGATGCAGGGGTATTCATTGAGATCTGTGATAGAGGCCGGACTTTTTTCTTCCACCATCCACCAGAGGTAATCCGCGTACCTCAGGGGAGGTGTACAGCAACCCAATTTGTTTCTGGCAATGGAGCCTCCGGGTTGATTAATGCTGTACCATTGAATCAATGTTGTGGGCCAGCAAGTTTTTTGCTTTGCTTTGGCTGAGGAAACCGAAGTATAAGTTCAGTGCTTCCGTCCCGAATTTGATGAAAGCAGGTAAGATCTCACAACATCTCACTTGGTTCCAGACATTTCCTTAAAACACTTCAACCTTCAAGATGTCTCTCCGTTCTTTCCTCATTGGAGCCCTCCTCTCTGTTAGGTACGCATACGCAAGCTCATGATAGATACTTGCTAACAAGTTTCAAGTTGCCTCTCAGCTCCAGTTGCTCAGGAACCTTCCGCATCACTGTCCTTACCTGTACCAACTGTCACTCATTCACGTCATAGCCATACTGGGCCCTTCACTAGACCTAGCTTTACCTTGACTGGTACTGGAGGCTTCACTCGCACCCGAAGCTCTTACACCGGCACTGTCCCAGCTCCACCGGTATCATCCATTGAAATCCGCGAGGCACAAGCGCCAACCACCTTCCCATCCTTCACTGGTACATTCCCCAGCTTTACAGGCTCCTTCACCTTCCCACAGCCCACCGGCTTCTTCAGCCGCCGCAACTTCAAAGGCACTCGGTCTCACCACTCCTTCACCGGAAGCTTCCCTCGCCCGACCGGTTTTCCAGCCGCCGGCGGCGGTTTCCCCGCACCAACCGGCTCCTTCTCATTCCCATTTCCCCCTCAATCCGTAGCCAAGCGTCAAGACGAGTCCGACCTTCCAACTTTTACAATCCCGACCGGTCGTCCATCATTCACTGGCACTGGCCCTGCTCGTCCTAGCTTCACGGGCACCTTTTCGAGGCCGCAGTATAGTTGGGGGCCCATGCCGACTCCTAGTGTGGAGGTTGTTTGAGGGGAGGTAGATCTGCAGTGTTGGATTTGGTGATAGAGATACAATTCTTATGCTCGTTAACGGAGGACGGAGGGTTGTTCATTGGGGGAATTCAAAAGGGCTACTTTCTTGTAAATACTTTGAATTGAGTGTATTCACGCATAGCCGTTATTGGAAATGAATGTGATTTTCTGTTGAACGGATGGCGTCGGGTCGACTATGTCAAAAGTAGTTGCCAGCCCATCCTTAATGATTGTATAAGAACAAATTTTACTGCGTGAGATTTGTCACAATGCGTGAGGCATGCTATATTAAAGGTTGGCTGGAATTTCTCAAGCCAAAGGGATCCGACAGCGCTCACCGCCCACGGCAACCGATTCAATTTTCCACAACCGATCCCGATTCAATTAAACGGCATACGTATTAAAATAAGCAAAACCCAGTAAATCCAGACACAAAAGGCGACTACTTGGCCAGGTGGCTTAGATCAAATTGTGTCTGGCGTGAGGATCGATTGGGCTGGCCCTCGAGCTCGAGGGCCTCGACGATTGGTACGGACCCAGTACCACGGATAAAAAATCACCCTCTCTTCGACTGGGCGTGGTTTCTTCCATAATCGTGTCAACTCTCGGGGAGTTGGTTCGTAGAAGTTTTGCAATTTTTTAGGGCCTTCGAGTTGTTTTGGACCTGGCCCCTCTCCTTCCCCTTTTTTGGCTTAAGCGAGCCGGAAAGTTTGAGGTCTTTTATTCACCAAACGAACGAAGGAGTAGGTAGAACATGAACACAAGTTGCGCTCATATGCCATTTTAAATAACAATAGCTAATTACGAAACAGCAACTACTAATGGCTTGTAATTTTCGTGGTAATTCGGACCACTGAGCAACCATCACAGTCGCAAATCCTGCTTTCACTCCATGCTCTTATGGTTAGACTTGCCAGAAGAAGTAATTGGAACATCGTGATGTCATCTATCCAGTTTGGAAGTTCGAAGTGGCTTCTCGACATGCCAGGAGAGTAATGTACACTTTGAGGGGTTCGCGAAACTGCAAAATACCGGCATGAAGCAAACGAGCAACCACTTCTCTACTACTGTACGAGTATATATACATGAATGCGCCCCCAGTGCTGACTGCTTCAATCTGGTGAACACGACGCAACTTGGCCCTGCTATGAAGCATTCACTTCAAAAAGGACGCCAGTGAGCTAACTT